>Ga0224486_100111_pt1 | contig 39992 bp, 49 predicted proteins | sample TexhydDE_CT_test_FD_172013 | JGI IMG/M metagenome (GOLD analysis project Ga0224486, IMG submission 172013) | Fracking water microbial communities from deep shales in Oklahoma, United States - hydraulically fractured wells DE_CT_test ... | reverse complement strand
TTCCCTGGTGCGGGGCTGCGACTGCCATGTTTCTAGCCGCCTGCTGCTGGCCCAGGCCCTGGAGGTATGCCGTTACTTGGGGGCTGGGGTAATCGCCGAGGGTATCGAAAAGCCGGGCGAACTCCAAGTGCTACGGGACCTGGGGATTGAATACGGCCAGGGCTACCTGCTAGGGAGGCCCCGGCCCGGTTGGGGAGATACTTGCGTTATAGCCGGTGGGGGTTGAAAGAGATGCGTATCGCCGTTGACATCTGTAATACTGTCGCCAATGTAAACCGGGAGTTGGCAAAAAGGTTCACGGGGTTTTCGTTAAACCTCTATCCTTCCCCAATCATAACAGCGGGTTTTTTTGGTAGCCCGGAAGGCTTGCAATTGTTAAACGAGGCAGCGCCCATTCCTTATGCGGCGCTAGTGTTGCAATGGTTTACCAGGGCAGGGCACGAGGTTGTTTACGTGACCGGCAGGCCGGTCCTGGCTGCCGATGCGACACGGGAATGGTTGACGGTAAACGGCTTCCCGGGAGGAGCGTTAATATTTCTACCCAGGGGTTACAAAGGGCTCTTTGCGCTTAATTACGGTATTGACTGGTTCTTTGAGGACGACCCCCTGGAGGCACAAAGCTTACAAGGAGTTGTGAGCCGGGTTTTCCTGAAGGACTGGCCATATAACCGGCATGTCAGGGGAAGAGGGATAACGAGATTTAAGGGCTGGCGGGAAATCCTGCCTTGTGCTGTAGTAGGGAAAAAGGCTGGGGGAGGAGCTTTCGCATGAACAGAATGGAAACAGCTTACATAGAACCCAGGGATGAACTGCATGACGGCAGAAGAAAAAACTGGTTCTGGGACAGCAATGCTATCTTCGACCTCGGCCTTTCCTGCCACGCCATAGTAGTGCGGCTGTACCTGGCCAGGTGCGCGGGTGAGGGTCGCAAGTCCTGGCCGTCGATTGCCAATATCGCGTCTCATTGCAGCATCAGCCGGGCTACCGTCAAAAGGGCTATAGCTGAACTCGAAGAAAAAGGCCTTCTGAGAAAAGAAACGCGTCAGGACGAAGACGGGGAATACAGGAGCAATATTTATACACTCCTTGACCCCAGCGATACAACAGCAGGGCAGGGTAAAGAAATACCAGTCAGGGGTAGTAGGCTCCAACAGAACCTACCCTGTCACGAAATTGCAGGGGTAGGTTCAGACAGAACCTACTACCCCCCAGAGGTGGTAGGTTCACACAGAACCGGGGTAGGTTCACATAGAACCTACCCCGGTTCAGAGAGAGCCACTAACAATAACCAATTAACAATAACCAGTGAAGAAGATGTTGTTGTTGTAAAGGCTGGCGTCAGCCAAAACCTTGGCGGCGCAGGAGGCAGGGAAAGAGAAGTTGGATGCGCCGATAGCACCAAAGAACATCCTGGGGATAGGGTCCTGGGGGGAACCCTTACGGGTATGGCCGGAACTAAAACAGTGCTAGAAACTGGCGCCGGTGGCGAGCCGGATCAGCCGGAAAGGCAGACGGAACCGGAAACAGCTGAAAAGATCCAAGAGTTATTTATAAAAACCACAGGTTATCCATTGTCTGAAGCCGCACTTAACGAACTGGTAGGTTACCCGCCGGGATACGTGGAGCAGAAAATCAAGATGCTTGAAAGCGGCAAAGAAAAAGCCAATACGGTGGGCTGGCTGCTGGAGGCCTGCCGGGAGGACTACCGGCACCTGCCGGGGCCGAAACCAGCCGGAAAGCCAACCTGGAAAGGAAAAGAAAAGCCGCCAGGGCTATCAGCGCATAGTAAGGACTATGATAAATATCGGGAATTATACAGATTAGTCTGATTTGGAAGGAGTGGGATAAGATGACGGCAAATTCTATTTCCGAACAACTCAAAACAACCCCTCAAATTTGCGCCGCCTGCCGGTTTTACGGCAATCCCAGACGCAAACACTGCGGGTTATCCGGCAAAAAGGTTAACCCATACCTGGCGGCGTGCCAGTATTTTGCCGCATACGAAGAATACCCTCATAACTAGCAAAAGGAGGCGGGCAGCATCAAAACCCTGATAATAACTGAAAAACCATCAGTCGCCCGCGACCTGGCCGGAGTCCTGGGCGGTTTTAAAAGCCAGGACGGTTACCTGGAAAACAGCCGGTACTACATCTCATGGGCATTGGGCCACCTGCTGGAACTGGCTGAACCGGAGGACTACGACCCGGAACTCAAGAAGTGGTCCCTGGAGCAGCTGCCCCTTATCCCACCTGAATTCACCCTTAAACCCATCAGCAGCGGCAGGAAGCAGCTGACAACCATCAAGCGCCTGGTACAATCCCCGGACGTAAGCACCGTGGTGAACGCTTGCGACGCCGGCCGGGAAGGGGAACTCATCTTTCGCCGAATATACGCCTGGTGCAAAGGACAGAAACCCGTCAAGCGCCTCTGGCTCTCCGAAGCCACGCCGGCGGCCATCAAAGAAGCATTCCGTCGCTTGCGCGACAGCCGCGAACTGGACAACCTGGCGGCCGCCGCCGAAGCCCGGGCGCAGGCCGACTGGCTGGTAGGCATCAACGCCACCCGGGCCTTCACCTGCCGCCACAACAGGTTGCTTTCGGTCGGCCGGGTCCAGACCCCCACCCTGGCCCTGGTAGTGGCCAGGGAAAGGGAGATCCGCGCTTTCAAACCGGAGCCGTACTTCGAGGTATGGGCTACCTTCCGGAAAAGCACCGGCGAAACCTACAGGGGCAAATGGTTCCGGGAAAAGCAGGACCGGCTGCAGGACAAGCAAGAAGCCGAGAACCTGACTAAACAGATAAGCACCGGCGGGATAGTCGAAAAGATAGAGCAGAAAGAGGCCCGGGAACAGCCTCCGCAGCTGTTCAATCTAAACGACCTCCAGAAAGAAGCTAACAAAAAATACGGCCTCACCGCCCAGAAAACCCTGGACGCGGCCCAGGCCCTGTATGAAAAACACAAGCTCCTAACCTACCCCCGCACCGACAGCCGCCACTTAACGACGGCTCTGGTCCGGGATACCCTGGCAGGACGACTGGAAGCCCTGACCGGCATACCTGACTACGCCGGCCTGGTCCCTAAAAACTTGCCTCAGCTGGGCAAGCGTTACGTGGACGACAGCAAAGTCAGCGACCACCACGCCCTCATCCCCACGGCCTCACGTCCCGATCTAAGCAAATTAAGCCCGGCTGAACAAAAAGTATACGACCTGGTAGTGCGCCGCTTCCTGGCCATCTTTTACCCGGACGCCCGGTACGCCGTGACTAGAGTAGTTACCGCCGCCGGCGGCGAGAAATTTTTATCCCAGGGCAGGGTGGAACTGGATCTGGGCTGGAAGGCCGTCTACGGCCGGCAGGAAGAAGGCGAAGCAGAAAGCAAAGACGAAGAAAGCCAGGCCCTCCCCCAGCTGGCGGAAAGCGAAGAAGTCGCCGTACAGGGGGTAGAAGTAAAGGCGAAGCAGACCAGGCCGCCCCAGCGCTATACCGAAGCAACCCTCCTGGCGGCCATGGAGAACGCCGGCCGCCTGGTGGAGGACAAAGAGATGGCTGATACTCTGAAGGCCGCCGGCGGCATCGGCACCCCCGCCACCAGGGCGGCAATTATCGAGCGCCTTATCCAGGTCGGCTATCTCCGGCGGGAAAAGAAAAACCTGCTGCCTACCGCCAAGGGCGAAACCCTTATCGGCCTGGTGCCGAAGGAGGTGAAGTCAGTCGAATTAACAGCCCGATGGGAGGAAGGGTTAAAAGAGATCGAGGAAGGACAGCGCGACTTTAATGAATGGCTGGAAGGAATAAAAAACTTCACCACGGAGGTGGTACGAATGGCCAGGGAACAGGAAGCCACCCCGGGGGCCGAGCCTGACCGGGAAGTCCTGGGGCGGTGCCCCCTATGCGGACGGGAGGTGATGGAATACCCAAAAAGCTACAGCTGCAGCGGCTACAAAGAAGGCTGCAAATTTGCCATCTGGAAAGAAATCGCCGGCAAAAAAATAACGGCCAACCAGGCTAAGGAACTACTGCAGAGAGGGAAAACCGGGGTAATCAAAGGCTTTAAGTCTAAAACCGGCAAAAAGTTCTACGCCGCCCTGACCCTGGGGGAAGGGGGCAAAGTTAACTTTGAATTTGCCGAAAGGAATGGCGAAACCCTGGGGAAATGTCCGCTTTGCGGTAAAGACGTTACCGAGTCCCAGAAAGGATACTGCTGTTCCGGCTGGAAAGAAGGCTGCAAGTTTGTCATCTGGAAAGAAATCGCCGGTAAAAAGATTACCGCCGGCCAGGCGAAGGAGATGTTGCAAAAAGGCAGGACCGGGATGATTAAAGGCTTTAAATCCAAAAACGGCAAGGAATTCGATGCAGCACTTATATTGGGTAAGGACGGGAAAGTAGGATTCGATTTTGACAAAGAACAAAACAGGAGGGAGAACGCATGAGGTTAACACCCGAAGGATTCGCTGGAACAGAATTAGATTGCTGGGATATCTTTTACGACGCCAAGGACCGTGGCAAAGTATTGAGCGGGATTGTCACGTCGGTTGTAACCCCCAAAACCCTGAAAGAGTTTTACTGGGAATTAAGGTTTAAAGAGGGGGACGGTATACGTGGCATAGTGCCGGCCTCCGAAACCGGGCTTCCCAGCGAGCGGATGATGAACTTTTTCATCGACCAGGAGGTAAACGTAAAAATCCGGCATATCGACAAGAAAAACGGCATCGTGGCCTGCACCAGGCGGGAAGTGGTCGAAGAAGCCCGTGCCAGTCTGTTAAATACCCTCCAGGAAGGAGAAGAGGTGCCGGCCCTGGTGCGCTTCATATCCCGCCGCAACGTGGGCCTCGATATCGGCGGCGGCGTAATCATCCCCGTGCCTTATACTAAAGCGGCGCACTCAAAATCACTGCCCCTGGAAGCCATATACAAGCCGGGACAGCTGGTTACGGCGGTAGTCGAAGGGATAGATAAAGAAAACAAAAGAATAGAGGTGGGCATTAAAGACCCCTGGGAAAACGCGGACTTCAGCAGGGGCGATATCGTATCAGGAAAAATTATCATGATCCGCGGGAGAAACCTTTTTGTTGAGGTCCGGCAGGGCATAGTTGGCATCGCCGGCTACCCGGTAGGTAGAAAAATTTCCGAAGGAGAACGGTTCCCTTTTCAGGTATTACACTACGATAAAGCCGGGAAAAAGTTGCACATGGTAGTCTTTGACCCAGAACGCATACGCGGGAGGAGGAAGTTGCATGCCAGAAGGCGTGAAGGAAGCAGCGGCCAGAGCAAATGAATGGATCAGCCCCTACGCCCGGGGCATTGCCCTGCACCCTGGCCAATTGGGGCCGGGCAGCGGCGCCAGGGATTTTAGCGGCCGCGCTTATGAATTATTAAGCGCGTTAGTTGAGGCCAAAGCGCTTACCCAGGAAGCTTCCGCAAATATATTAAAATGCAGCCGCCGAACAGCTAATTCAGCCCTAAAAACCCTATGGTACGCCGGTATGGCCAGGTGGGTAGACGTATTCACTGTAGTGGGCCCATTCCGCCTCTGGCTCCCGGCGGAAAGCCGGCCGCCCCTGGACGCCCAGGAGGCCTGCCGCTTGGCGGTTTACGGCTTATTCTTTTCCCTGGCCAAAAAAGAAGTGCCGGGGTTCAACTGGCAGTTGGTGAAAGCCAAAAACTCTTGCCTCCACGCACAAATGGCCTTCAACGGCGCTAACGGCCCGGAAAAATGGTTAATAGATGCCCCGCGCCTGGACGAAGAAATAAACCCGGCGGCGGATGTGTATATACTACCCATGGAAGGGCGGAAAGGAGAAATACCCGGAAAAAAATTCACCCTGGATGAATTGCTTCTCCGGCCGGGGATGCTAAAGGAAAAAATTAAACTGGCATAGAAAATTTTTCTTGACACCTTTGGATAACTTTGCTAGTGTAATAACTAGATAAACATACCTACTAACCATACCCTCACCCATCAGCATTTGCCTTGGCTGGTGCGGGTGAAAGCCCCGGAGCGGCCGTCATGCCGAAGAGGAGACGGATACGCTGGTGAGAGGTGCTTCACGAAAAGTCCCATAGCGAAGAGCTGGGTGTACTCGTGAAGCGGGAACGTCACGGCGATGAGCAGGCGTTCCAGATGTGCCGTCATAGCGAGGAGCAGACGGCACCGGTGGGACCCAACCGATACAGCGGGCAATATGGCGCGACCGCCACGGCGAGGAGCAGGCGGCGCGAACCGGAAGATGGCCGGCGCTACAGGTCCGGCTCCTGGGTGAGCGGCGTAAGCCGCAGCGGCGGCAAGGAGGACACTTGCCAAGGCAAGCCGTAGTAACCCTTGTAACTAACCGTCCTAAGCGCCACAGGCCGGAGCTGCCCATCTCCAGTGGTGCAAAGAGCAGGAGGGTTGGCTGCCTCCTTTAAGAACGGGCTAAGCGCCGGAAAAAGGCTTGCCCCCAGCCTTCGGCGTTACAAGTTTAGCGTAAAGCTACCAAACCGGGGCAGGATGAGCCGTATGTAGCGGCGCAAACATGTAAGAAAAGTAAAGATTGGCGGCTTCAACAGCTTAAAAAGCCGTGTGAGTCATGAAAGGAAACACTTTGGCCTAAGAAAGCAAGTTCAGTATTTACTTGCAAGGTCATGGTGTTTTTTGCTTTTACAAGGCCCTCCTACGGGCGCATGCTTTCAAGCGCCCGTGGGAGACCCCCCGGGCGCTTCAATTTATAAAGAAGGAGCGTGCCGGGATGAAAGGAGATTATTATGAACAGGGAAGAAGTAGCGCGTGTTGTCGAGCAATTACCACGGGAGGACCAGATCTGGTTAATGAACCAGATCATCTGGCGGTTCTGGCCGCAGTTCCAGGGCAAGGCGGTGGCCTTCTATGACCCGACTGAAACCTGGGACGACTGGGACGACAAAGAACTGGACGAGTATTACCGCAAAAAATGGGAAAAAGCAAAAGAACGACAGGAACGGCTTCAAGCCGGGAGACGTGGTGATCGCTGAAATCCCATATGCGGATGAAGGCGGCGGCAAGACCAGGCCCGCCCTGGTACTGAGCTCGTATGAGCACAACCAGAACAGGCGGGACCTGGTGGTCGCCAAAATCTCCGGCACCGGAGCTTTCAGTTCCTGGGATGTAAGAATAAATAAATGGCCGGAAGCGGGCCTGATGAAACCTTCCAAGGTGGTCTGCGACCATATCACGGTGGTTTCCAAGGCATCGGCAATAGTAATCGGGCATATTGATACTGGAACCCTTGCCGGGGTCAAAAAGAAAGTTGGCCTGCTTTTGAGCTTATAGGGCTTCAAGGGCTACCGGCCCTAAAATACCAATCCAACGAAAGGAGGATTGGGTACGGGCCGGGAAGGCCCGTACCCGCAAAAATGAGCCTAAAAGAACGCATTAAGAATGCCAACCGGGAAGGAAGCGGCTTAGGGTTCCTGCGCGGCCGAGAGAAAGGTGATTTCGAGAAGCTGATCGGGCGGGAAGTAACGTTGGAAAATGCCGCCATTGTCCAGTCTAACTACAATGACGGCGCCGAAAACGTGATTTTCACCGTCCAGGGCGATAACCGGCATTACTACCGCACCGGTGGCAATGTAGTCGTCAACGGTTTTAAAGAGATCACCGAAGGGCTCGAAGAAGAAGGCTTAAGCTGGGACATAATTGGAGTGACCTTCAGCCGGGTAAAATCAAGGAACGGGCGGGCTTACTACACCGCCAGGTTCCGCGATTTACGTAGCCCAGCCGAAGGGGAAGACGAGGCAATTTAACCTTGCCAGAGCGCCATCGGCGTAATAAGATGGAGGTGAAGGCAGGTGATTGCCGTGGAAGAAACGAAGAAAGAGACGGCAACGGCAGGAGATCATCCGCACCGCCTGGTGTCGGAAGAGTTTTTCTTCCTGTTGAACCGACTCGACCGCCTGGACGAAAAGTTAAGCGCCAAGCTAGATGATATGCACAGGGAGATGGGTGGCATCAACCGCTGGGCTTTCAGCCTGCTGGTAACCATGCTGGTAGGATTCGGCGGTATAATCGTCACCCTGGCCTTGGGACTGCGGTAAAAGATTAACACGGCATAAGCCTCAAACTATGAAAGAGGACGTCAAGGTTTAAACAACCTTTGCGTCCTCTTTCGTTTTTCGTAGGAAAACCTGGGCCGAAAGGCCCGCCCTAATTCTACTCGCGAAGGAGGAAAGGGGCGGGCCGGCGGCCCGCCCGGAAGGATGAAGTACGATACCGAGAAAACCAGGGAAGCCTTAAACCGTTTACTGGCCATGTTCGCGAACGGCGACCTACCCCCTGCCGTGGCCAGGACCCTGATTCGGCCCCAAGGCGGTCAGGGCAAACCGAGCGACACCTGGAGCCTGGGTAATCGGCTGCTGATGTACTTAGCCGGCACTGAAGACGCCCGGGGTTTCCATCAGTGGCAGGAAGCGGGGCGCAGGGTTAAAAAAGGCGCTAAAGCCTTTCACATCCTTGCCCCTTGTACGGTCAAAAAGATCGTTAAGGTCACCGACCCGGAAACTGGCGAAGAGCGCGAAGAAGAACGCAGGGTAATCGTGGGATTCCGGTTCATCCCGGTATTCCGCTACGAAGATACCGAGGGCAAACCCTTGCCGGAGGTAAAATACGACCCTCCCGAACCCCCACCGCTGCAAGAAGTGGCGAAGGCCTTCGGGGTGCAGGAAATCATCTATGCGCCTGGAGACGGCGGGTCTTACGGCTTTTACTCCTGGAGCAACGGCAAGAAGATTGTCCTCCACACCCACGACGTGAAAACATGGTTCCACGAACTGGGCCACGCCATCCACCACACCTTCCGCCCCCTGCAGGGCGGCCAGGTGCCGGAACAGGAAATAGTGGCCGAAGTGTTCGCGGCCACCATGTGCGAGGTCCACGGCGTAAGAGGGTACCACCAGTACAGTTGGGAGTATATAAACCACTATGCTGAAGGAAACCCGCAGGAAGCGTTAAAAGCCATTTTCCGCGTCCTAGCTGACGTGGAAGAATGCTTAAGAAAAGTATTTACGGCTAAACAAGCCCGAAAAGAAGAGGTAGCGGCATAATGCTATGGGCCATCCGGCTCGGCCTTATCCAACGGAAGGAGGAGAAGGGCGGGCCGCCGGCCCGCCCGAGAATATGGAGCAGATGACATTTTTCGCGACAGAGGGTTATGAAAGGAAAAAAACAGTAGCGCCCAAACTTCCGGAAACGGTTAAGGTTGTGCGCGTATCAATGGTAAAAGAAAACACCATACCCTATGAGACGCAAAGGCTCTTAGGGCCATTAGAGGCGGTCCCTTTGTTCAGAAAGCTTTTGGGCGGAAGGGACAGGGAGTGCATGGCAGCTATCCACCTGAATTGCAAGAACAGGATCAACAGCGTTGAGATCGTTAGTATCGGCACCCTGAATTCATCACCGGCCCATCCCCGGGAAGTGTTCAAAGGGGCTATCCTGGCCAACGCGGCAGCGATAGTCCTGGGGCACAACCACCCCAGCGGCGACCCCACCCCCAGCAAAGAAGATATCGAGGTTACCCGGCGGCTGGTGGAAGCTGGCAATATCCTGGGGATACAAGTCTTAGACCATATCATTATAGCGGATGACGGTTGGGTGTCATTAAAAGAAAGGCTATTGATGCCAATAATGCCAGCATAAGAAGCTCTAAAGGCCAACGAGCGAGAACCTTATCTGACGAAAGGAGGAAAAGGGGCGGGCCTGTGGCCCTCCCCAAGCATAATGAAACCAGTATACAGGGTATACGAAGCGCAAAACCCCGGTGAAAGCGATGTTTACCGGGTGGCCATGTCCGGTCTCCGGGAACTTTCCTTCCGGGAAGAGATTGCCCGCGGTGAAAGGCTGGTACAGTTAATCCGCCTGGTGGCGGAGACCAGCGACCGGAACGAAGCGCGGAACACGGCTGACTGCGAGGTCTAAAAAAGGAAGGAGGGCCAGCGATGCAGGCGTTAAAGGATACCTGCGAGCCTTTCCGGCGGGTTTCCCGCCGGGAACCCTGCCCTATCTGCGGCAAAACCGACTGGTGCGGGATTAACTCCCGCCTGGCGGTATGTATGAGGGTCAAGAGCGATTACCCCGTAAGCAACGGCGGCTGGCTGCATAAGCTGGCCCCGGGTGTGGTAAAAGAAGAAGTCTATTCGCCAGCGGGAACCAACCCTGCGGCGCCAATTGCAACAAGGAATCGCGTCTACCGGGCTTTTTTAAGTTGCCTGCACCTGCTGCCGGAGCATAAAAAAGATCTGTTGCGGCGCGGTTTATCCGAAGAAGAAATCAAAAGAAACGGTTATAAAAGCGTACCATCGCCAGCGGAGCGCTGGCGGCTATGCAAAGAGCTAAAGGAACGAGGATACGACCTGGCCGGCGTCCCGGGCTTCTATCAGGCCCGGGGCCGCTATGGCGGCCATTACTGGACCTTTAAAGCGCCGCCGGGATATTTTATCCCGGTCCGCGACAGCGAGGGCCGCATCCAGGCGTTGCAGGTACGACTGGATCAACCGGACGGGACCGGCAAGTACCGGTTTTTCAGCACCCCCAATAAAACCAGCGGTTCCTCATCCGGTGCCCCTTGCCATGTGGTACGGCCGGAGGAACTAAAAGACCGCCGGGTCTGGGTGACTGAAGGGCCGCTTAAAGCCGACATCGCCTCCCGATATCTGGGTTCCGTTTTTATCGGTGTTGCCGGCGCCGGCAACTGGCGCCCGGCGGTAGAGGCAATCCAGGAACTGGGAGCAAGGGAAGTTGTAATAGCCTATGACCGAGATAAGAACTTGAAAGACGCCGTAAGGCGTGCGGAAAGAGAATTAAAGGTAAATTTGAGAAGAAAAGGCATAAGAGTATTTATAGCCTCCTGGAATCAGGAAAAGGGAATTGACGACGCCCTGGTTTCGGGATGCGAAATAACGGTAAAAGAAGAAAGGGGAGTGTAATGGTGGAGGAGCTCATTTACTTTGTGGATGAAGAGCATGAAGGAAATTTTAAAGAGTTATGCGCCTCCATGAAGAGCATGAAAGGCAACAGGGAGTACCGGGCCGCAGGTTACATCCTGGCCCTGCCGGAATTGTACCCTAAGGCCAAGCGGTACTTCAGCGACGCCGGTTTTAGGTGGTTCGACCTCCTTAAAAAGGTTGACCTTAGTTCAGGCCACCGCATCATGGTGAACCTGGCAGTGGACCTGTTCGGAGGGGCGACTGACCGGCCGTTATTCAACGTCGGCGATGCCATAGCGGTCCTGGACACAAAAATGTACCGGGCCGCCCTGGCGGCAATGCAGGTAAAGAGGCCGGTGAAAAAACTTTAGAGGGCGAAAGGAGTTAAGGGTATGTACCGGTGCAAGAGTGGCAAACACTGGTGGCTTAACAAAGAAGATGCCGAGAAGTGTTGCAACGGCTACAAGTTAATGCTTTGCATAGGCGATATTCAGGGCTGCCATATAACGGTTTATGAGGATGAGACCGAAACTATGTATGGTTACAAATGGGTACCAAGCTTTTCTGAAGGCAATGCAGATAAGAGGAAAGTGAAGAGCGTTACTCCTTTCCTGGAATAACGAGACGAAGTGTACTGAACGGTTTTCATGAACGGTTTTCGCAGGCATGGCCGGCCTGCGGGGGCTGAATAAGCCCGAAGGCCTTAAAGCAGCAGCGGCGCTGTCAAATCGCCGCCAGCCCTGACCCGGCCCCAGGGCCGGGTCGCCCCCCATGGGGGTAAGGGCTGCTATCTGCCCCGCAAGCCTAGGGCTTGCACCGCCGAAGGCGGCATGGGCAGTATGAATACTCAACTCGAAAGTACGGCGTGCGAGGCCAGCCACGGTCACAGGCGGCAAGCCGATGACGTAGCGGCCGGCAGGAACACGCGGACAATCGAATAGGGCGGTAAAACGGGAAACGGCCTTAACGTTGACCGACGGCAGGAGGGCAACGTTAAGGCGGGCCACCCGGATCGCCGCCGGCCGGGAGGTCGGCGGGGATACGGGGGCCGGAAACGGGCGCAGCCCGTCTCAGGCACCCCGGAGGGGGGCACTGAGACGGGCTAGGCGCCGAAACCGCGAAGCCTCGTAAAATAAGGCAATGCGGGAATCGGGAAAGGGTTTTTACCGCAAAAAAATGCCGAAACGCATCCCGTCAGGACGGGAAGCCTTACATAACTATTACTTTTTTTAGATCGGGGGAATGGCCAGGATGTTACGCATCCAGTGGAAGCCGACCGGCAATGAAGCTTACGACAGGCTCCTCGGGCAATTTGTGGAACGGGTGGCCAGGTATGCGCGGGGCGGTTCTATCCAGACGAGAGTGAGGAAGTATGAACGCTACCGCGCCTTTTTACGCTTTCTAGCGGCTCAATTCGGACCCCAGGACATCCGCAACATCCAGCCGCGCCATGTAGCGGCCTATATCGCCCACCGCCGCCGGGCGGGGGTGCAGGAAAAGACGATCCTGGCCGAACTATCAATCATCAGGTGGTGGCACAACCAGATTCCCTGGCGTAAATACGAAATGCCGGATAATAAGACCCTGTTTGAACTGGAGGAGAGACTGGATGACAAAACGTTCAGCGAGGAAGTCCGGTACCGGTATAAAATCACCCACACAAGAAGGAAACGGCTTATTTCGAAATCTGGAGGTCCAGTTCGAGAAAGTCTACCGGCAGGCCGTTAAAGATACCCAGGGCAAGGTAAGCATAAAGACCCATTTTCGCTACCGGGACAGCATGAAAAAATTCCTTTCATTTTGCGCCACCAGGTTCCGGCTGCAAAACTTGCGGAATATCAGCGACAAGCACCTGGAGGCCTACATCGATTACCGCCGCGGGAATGAAACAAGCGAGAAAACGATAAAAGGTGACCTGGCGGCAGTCAGATTCTTTCATCGCTACATTGAAGGTGCCAGGTTCCAGCTATCCGGGAACGAAAAATTCGGCCTGGCTTCGACCCCGGACGGCCGGGCGGACCGGGCCTGGAGCGACGGCGAATATAAGAAGATGATAGCCCTGGCGGAAAGACTGGATCGGCCGGAGGTGGCCCTGGCCATGCGCCTGGCCAGATATGCCGGACTGAGGGTGCACGAAATTACCCGCCTGTCCCGGAAAGACGCCGAACAGGCCCTTTCCGCCGGTATGCTGCATGTGAAGGGCAAAGGCGGAAAAGAACGCGATATCCCCTTGACGACGGAAGCAGTCGCGGCCTTAAAAGAAGCCTGTGAAATGGCGGCAAGTGAAAATGACAAACTTCTTGTACCCCCCGGAGAAAAAACCCACCTGGTTATTAAGCGGATCCAGAATTTCATCAGACGGCACCGGGATAAGGTAATGGAATCAGGAAAGGAGGTCAACATTACTTTCCATGGCCTGCGGCACGCTTACGCCCGGGAGCAATTTCGGGTAAAGGTGGGCGAGTTGAAGAAAATAAGGCGAGCCCTGGCGGAAGTATCGGAAAAACTGGGTCACAACCGGCCGGAAGTGACTAGGATTTATTTGGGATCAGATTGGAAGGGTAAAAGGTGAAAACACACCTTGACTGTTTATAGCAAAATTGCTATATTTATAATAGAAACATTGGGGGCAAAATGTAGTGATACCTATTGAGTTCTTTCAACTTCCAACCGGGAAGGAACCCGTGAAAGAGTTCCTGGAAGCCCAGGATCCCAAAAATAGAAGCTATATATACCGTGGGCTTAGTCTGTTAGAAGAATTCTGGCCGAGACTTGGGATGCCCCATGTAAGGCGTATTGTGGGCGAATCAGGGCTATACGAATTAAGGGTTGATGGCCACCGGAAAACTTATCGTATCTTTTTTGGCCAGGTGAATGACAAGATAATCTTACTTCATATAATCATTAAAAAAAGCCAACGTACTCCCCTTAAAGATATCCGCCTGGCTTCCGAGCGGCTAAAACAATATCAAAGAATGGAGGATTTAAAATGACCACCTATAGGGAACATCTTAAGGAACAATTGCAGGACCAGCAATTCCAAAAGGCATGGGAGGAAACGGAATTAGCATATCAGGTAGCCAGGGCTGTTATTAAATTGCGACTGGATTATGGCCTGACTCAGGAAGAGTTGGCCCGAAAAACAGGGGTGCCTCAATCGGTGATTTCCAGGCTTGAGAGCGGCAGGCATTTACCCTCGCTTCGTTCTTTAGAAAAAATATCAAAAAAGCTTGGGCTGCAAATCAGGCTGGATTTCATACCAACACAAGCACAACCGCGTCTGAACTAACACTCTCTTACATCTCCGGGATTAAGTTTCAAGTAAAACCACCAATGGGACGGTAAACGATAATGTTGCGGAAAATTAGAAGCGCATATCCAGTTAAAGACTACCACCTTATCCTGGAATTTGATAACGGCGAATACAAAGTTGTTGACCTGCGTCAATTCCTGAAAGGGCCAGTATTTGAACCTCTTAAAGATCCAAGTTATTTTAAACAGGTAAAGGTAGACCATGAGGCAGGGATGGTTACCTGGCCCAATGGCGCAGATTTGGATCCGGACGTGTTATATAACCGGAGCTTCCCTTTAAGGTTACCGGGGGAAGATATAGCCCAAGGATAGTAAAGTAGTAGCAGGATGCATAGCGCGCCTGCTACTTTTGTTCGTAAAAGTTCTGTAAAAAGGCACCGGGTGACTACTTCCCGGGCCTTTTCTTTTTGGGAGGTGTTTTTTATGTTCAACAAGATATTTGCAAGTTTCACGGAGAAAACCGGCAATAACGGCATAGGGCTTCTTTTGCTGGCAGTCGGCTTCATAACGAGCCTGGCGGTATTGTACATCATCGACGTGTGGTTACTCGGTCCTGTAGCCGCCATCTTTGCGGCAGCTTATAAATGGCTGGCCGGGGGGCTGCACGGGCATCCCAATTATACTGCGGCCTGGTGGTACTTCCAGCACCCGCTGGCAACCGCCAGGGCCTGGCTGGGCGGCCATCTTTCCCAGCCTGAAGTACGTTCCTGGTGGATTGGCCTTAATGTGTTAATTGCAGTAATAGGGACCCTGCGCCGGATAGCCTGGCAATTTGACTGGACGATTAGTAAAACCAACGGCATAAAGATAAAAAAAGATGACGCCACCTACGGAAGCGCCAGGTGGGCCGTGAAAAGCGACCTGGCGCGAGTTTGCGACTTCGGCTTCGGCCCGGGAATAGTGCTGGGGGCTTTAGGAGCAGCACCAGTGCGTATTCCCCCTAAGCCCAAAACCTGGATGAACCGCCATGTACTCGTGGTCGGCGCACCAGGTTCCGGCAAAAGCCGTGGTTATGTCCGGCCCAATATCTTCGCGGCGGTCCGGTCAGGGGAGAGCGTGCTGGTGACGGATCCCAAGGGCGAGCTTTACCGCAGCATGGCCGGCTGGTTAAAGTCAAAAGGGTACACGGTTAAGGGCTTCAACCTGGTACAAATGGAACAATCGGATCACTGGAACCCTCTGGCAGAGATCCGGACTCCCCTGGATGCCGACGTTTTTGCCCAGGTAGTAATCAGTACAACTGAAACCGGACCTAAAAAAGGTGGCGACGCTTTCTGGGACCGTGCCGAGCAAAATTTATTAAAGGCCCTGGCCCTTTATGTAACCACAGAACTGCCTGCGGATAAGCGCCATTTTGGCTCCCTTTATGATATATTAGCTGCAGGTGATTTTGAACAAGTGGATGCCTTGTTCACCAAACTTCCACCGGGCCATCCAGCAAAAGGACCATATAATGTTTATGCCATGGCCGGCGATAACGTCAAAGGTGGAGTAGTAATCGGGCTGGGTACCCGGTTGCAAGTTTTTCAGCAAGAAATGGTGCGACGCATAACTGGTGACAGCGATATAGACTTAACGTTACCCGGCAAGGGAAAGTGCGCTTACTTCATCATTACCCCGGATACCCACGGCGCCTTTGATTTTCTGGCTTCACTGCTGTTTACTTTTTTATTCGTCCGGCTGGTGGAGGTTGCTGATACCTCTCCCAATGGCCGTTTACCGGTGCAGGTCAGATTTCTCCTGGATGAATTCGCCAATATCGTAAGCATTCCGGAGTTTGAAAAGAAAATCGCCACCGTCCGCAGCCGCGGCCTCGACTGCCACGTTATAGTCCAGAGCATTCCCCAGTTGGAAAGGAAATATGGACGGACTTGGGAGGAAATAATGGCCTGTTGTGACACGAAGTTAATTATAGGCGTGAAAGATGATACTACCGCTCGCTACGTAAGCCGTATGCTAGGGGAAAGTACCGTGGAAACAAGAAGCGCTACCCGGGAAGTTAATCCAATATGGGGACAGGGGTTATTTGACGACAGGCGTAGCCTCGGTATTACCGGCCGGGAACTGATGACCCCGGACGAGATCCAGAAAATGCGCTCAAAGTTTTGCCTGGTATTCCTCCCCGACGGCACACCGCCGGCTAAGTTAAAGGTGCTTGATTATGAGCAGTTCCCGGAAGCGAAAGAGTTGGCAAGAAAGGTTTTAGTTACAGTAAAGAGGGAAGAAAAAATGGATCAGAAGATCGTAGATGACATTAACGAAAGTGAAAACAAGGAGGAACGCCAGGGTCCCTTGAACCAGCAACCAGTAGAAAATGGAAAAAAAGAAACTTTGGCAGAAAAAAATTTACAAGATAAGGATGAAGTTATAGAGACAGGAAGCACAGGTAGCGGAAAAACCGTTGTCCCGTGGTAAACGAGGGGAATAGTGATAACTTTTTTATAGAAGGGATTCTTAATTTAATGTAGAACTAACTTATAAAGTCCATGTCTAAATTGATTTTAGAGGGGGCATTACTTACAGTTTATGCCTTATGTTACCGATTTGAATTGTGGATTTGAAAGTATGCGCCCCGCCTCCACCATCTGAATCCACAGACACCTTGAAGGTGACTTCAATGGTTTTTTTATGATGATCTTCATATTCAGGTATATATTTTTGAGATATCCAAATGCCAGCGAGTACCATATACCTGGCTTTGTCTGCCGGCTTTCATCACAAAATACCCGGATAACCTTACGCTTGTTAGATGGCAATAAAGGTTCCTCCCTCAAATATCCCTTTTTCAACTCTTACCTTCCTACCTCAAACACCGCCGCCACTTCCCTCACAAACAAATCAGCATTTATTACTTGAAAACCTGTCATATATAAGACAGCTTTCATGCAGAAAAACACCCTTATCTTTTTTCCTTTTAGGCTGCAGAGCGAAATCAAACCAAGGAGGAACTGGGCACTCAGAAAAAGGACGAGATGGTAATTTGGGGCATGTTGTTTATGATGTACCCCACAGAGGTATTTCTGTAGTCTACGTCAGGAGAGAAAAAACTGTCAGTCTGAGCGATAGGAAACGGTCAATCACTCAATATGGTGGCCACTTTGCTTAAGGACACGGATTGCTAAACCAAGTTGTTCCTCTTTAACCAGCAAATAATCCGTATCATAGGTCGATATCGCAAAAATACTTATTCCCGCCTTAGCCAGGGGGGTAACCAGTGATGCCAAAATTCCCGTCAAAGAAAAATCTAAGGGACCTTCTATTTTCAAGCATCGCCACCCCTTTTCGCAAAGGACATTTACGGGTACATCTTTCTGGGAACAGACAATTGAAAGCTCAGAATGGGTTCGAGTGCAAGAGAAAAAACTGCTCCTCTGTGCCCATTCCGGTAGTGGAGCATCCCTGTCCAGCCTGCAGATAGCAAGTGTGTCGTCCATTATTGCCAGCTTTTGCTGTTGCATTCTACATCACCTGTCCACGTATTTAGTATTGGCGAAGCCTCGCATATGATTAAAAGATAATTCGTTGTAAGATAAAAATATTCCTTCTGACGGTTTTGCTGTTTATGTGGTTACACATTCCAGGATGAGGTAGAAGATAATGAGGACGGACGTTTCGCCTAATGTTTGCGTCCTATTTCGCCAGAGTAGTGCGAGGCTAATCCGCCATTATGTATATTTATAGATTTTCCGGGGAAAATATCCTTGAGGTGATAGTAAATGGTTTTAGAAGGTCTGGCGGGACCAATTGTTTTGCTGGGCGGGTTGATTCTCATGTTTCTGGTTGTACCCTGGGAGCGAGTTAAGGAACTGGCCCTCATCGGGTTGGTGGGCGGATTAGCCCTGGCTTTCCTGGTAGTTTACCTGATGCAAAACTACTTCGGTTTCTGGACCTTCCGCCGCGTTGATTTGGTCAGTATCGGCGGCATACCCCTTTTCCTGGCGGCAAGCTGGTTCCCGCTAATAATTGTCTTCAGCCATCTCCTGGCCCAGTACAGGAGTATTTTGCCGGTGATGCTTATCCTGCTGGCTTTTCCTCTGGGTGCCACCTTGCTCCATCTGCTCCTGCGGGCCAACGGCATGCTGCTTTATCGCAACTGGAACCTGCCCTTAACTTTCATTCTCTCCTTAGGTATCCACCTGTTGATAATGTCTTATCTTTATGCAACGGGCCGGTTGGAGAACTTACGCGGGCTTACCCAAACTCAAACTTAAAGGACCCCGGTATTTTTACCGAATCAATGTAATAAAGTCAGCCCGGGTGTTAAGGCTGACTTTATTTATGTGCGCCTGGCATCGCACTGAACCGCCGGAAGCGGGGGAACGAAGCTGCGTTGTGAGCAGGCATAGGGCAACCGGCCACGGCCACCTTGAACCTGTGGTGAAACAATATCGGCCCGGCGTTCTGGCCTGTCAGGTAACGGTCAAGCCCGGTAGTTTCAAGAACTTTGGCCAGGGCACGGGCGAGGGTCCCATCGTTAAATAATGTTAACGGGCAGCTGGAGGCACCCCATTTTAGTCCATTTTACGGTTCTACGCCAGCTACATTAGTGAATTATATCACAAAAGGAAGAGGCATGGAGCGGTTAGATTTAATTAATGTTTAACTGGGCAGGAGATTTCCTGTAACTGTCGAATAGAAACGAAATGGTTGCTAGGTGATGGAAGTAACAGGCTGTTGAATAATAGGGAGGAGATCTAAGAAGCAACAATGGACGTCCCCTTATCAGAACCCGCCCGGCAATACGAAGACGAAATAGATTTAAGGGAAATTTTGCTGGTCCTCTGGCGCCAGCGCTGGATGATTACCTTTATCACTCTGGCTGCCGTATTAGCCTCTATCATTGCCAGTCTAGTGTTGCCCCCGGTTTATAGAGTAGAAGCTCTGATAGAATTAGAAAGGATAGACGCAAAAGCCTTGCAACAAAATGAGGGAAAAGCAATACTTGAGAGCCAGGCTCTCTTAACCACAGCCCTGGAGCAGCTGGCAGTCCCGGCGGACCCTAAAAGTTTTAAGACCCGGGGGGAAGCGATCAAAGATACCAACTACCTCAAGTTTTTCCTGGAGGGCCGGGATCCCAGTCAGGTTGCAGCCGTGGCGGCTAAAATGGTGGCCCTTTTTATTGAAGAGAGGAATAAAGTGTATGAGGAGCGTCGGGCGTCGCTGGAAGAAAATCTACAAAAAATAAGCCAGGATCTGGAACAATCCAATGCTGAGAAAGAAAAAATTAATGCGCTTATCGCCGGCCTGGAAAAGGCACCTTTAAGCGAAGTCGAGCAGAAACTTTATACCCTGCAGCTGGTCCAGTTACAGGGAATCCAGGCCCAGGAGAAGGTTGGACTGATAGGGCAGTATCTTTCCCTCCAGGACAGGCTTGCCGCCATGCACCCGGCCAGGATTATCGATGACATCAGCGAGCCGGAAAAGGTCAGGCCCCGCCTGTTACTCAATGCGGCTGTGGCCCTGGTCCTGGGTATAATGACGGGTATTTTCCTTGCTTTAGGCCGCAACTGGCTGGCAGGACCCTCCTAAAATTGAACGCCGGGGCGAAAAATATGGTGAAACCTTAAAAAGCTGGGAGGGTCAATATGCAAAAAGGCAAAAAGGTTCTAGCTCTGATAGCAGGTGTGGCTCTGGTGTTTTCCTTTGTCCTGCCTGCCTGGGCCAGGGGAGGAGGAGAAAAGGGCAGGACGTGGGAGTATGAGTTGGAACTGGAAGCCGGGTTACAGGATGATGTACAGCAGGATGCTGACCAGGAGCAGGAAAGAACGAGGGAGAGGGATCGCGAAAGGGAACAAATAAAGGTTAAGAACGGGAAAAGTGTGGCGAAGCACGTATATAGAGGCGTTGAGAATGCCCTGTTACATGTGAAAAATCCGGTAGCACGTGCTGCTTTGACAGCAATCCTGGAGGGACGGAGCGTAGCCGAAGCAGTTTATGAAGCCAAGGCGCAGCTTGATACCTGGAAGGACGCAGAAGAGATTGTTGACGTCACGGAGCAGCTGGAAAATGCCGTCGAAGCCGATACGACCCTTGATGCTGCCACCCGGGCGCAAATTAAGAAGCAGCTGGGCATGATGTATTTTAAGGCCGGCAAGTTTAAGGATGCCCGGGAACTGCTGGAAGACGTACTTGAGGAGGAGCCTGATGACGAAGAGGTTTACCGGCAATTAGATCAGGCTTATGCGGCCAGCGGTGAACTGCAGGTAAAGGTTTTTATCAAAGGGAAAGCGCTGCAATTTGACGTTCCTCCCCGGATTGAAAACAGCAGGGTCTTGATACCTGTACGGTTCCTGGCCGAGGGGCTGGGCGCAGAGGTAAATTATGATAATGGTGTTGTAGTAATTACCAATAAGGGCTCTACCATTCGCCTGGCAATAGGGAGCAATAAAGCCCTGGTAAACGGAGCGACGGTTTATCTGGATGTCCCGGCCCGGGTGGTTGACGGCCGTACCCTCGTCCCTTTAAGATTTGTCATGGAAAAATTTAAGGCTAAAGTAGATTATTATGGAGGCAGCAACCTGGTGGCCGTGCAGCCTTTATAAAGCATCAGTTGACGAGGTAACTTTAAGGGCAAGAGGCCATTCTTCATCCCGATCTTTGATAAGCACCTCGGGGAATGAAAAAAATGGGTTGACAAAAGTTCCTCCCTGGCTTAAAATATCAACTAAGGCAGAACGAGAGGAGTATTGATCCAAAGAAGGACGCTTGTTGACGGGAGATACTATCAAGAGGCGTTTCATATTGCCCAAACATGTTATCCAATGATGGAAGCAAGGTAAAGGCGCTTTTCAGGAGTTCCGTCTTCTGAAATAGCGCTTTTTTATTCTATTGGCATTCTATCGACCAGGATTATTAAACCTTTTTTAATCAAAGGTTCGAGTGCAAGGGTGCTTTAAAGGAGCAAAGCTGCTCCAGGAAAAGCACCCTTTTTACGTTTTGCAGGAAAGTCCGGCCGGACGATAAGATACAGGTCATCTTCAGCCGTTACAGCAGGCATGGAAATTGCAGCGGCTGGGGTGTATAAACAAATGCAGGTTTAGAATTTTGCATTAAAAACAATAAATATGGAGGGTTGATTATGACCAGAAAAATTGCCATTTACGGAAAGGGTGGGATTGGCAAATCCACCACCCAGCAAAATACCGCTGCCGCCCTTGCCTACTTCTATGGGAAAAAAGTCTTGATTCACGGTTGCGATCCCAAGGCGGATTGCACACGGTTGATTCTCGGCGGCAAGCCGCAGGAGACGGTGATGGATACCCTGCGGGAGTTCGGAGAAGATGCGGTGACCATCGACCGGGTAGTAAAGACTGGGTTTTGCGGGATCAAGTGCGTCGAGTCCGGAGGGCCGGAACCGGGCGTCGGTTGTGCCGGCAGGGGTGTAATCACGGCCATCAGTTTGATGGAAGAGCTGGGTGCTTATACACCGGACCTGGATTTCATCTTTTTCGACGTACTGGGTGACGTTGTCTGCGGCGGTTTTGCTATGCCGGTGCGTGAAGGTAAGGCCCAGGAGATCTACATTGTGGCCTCGGGGGAAATGATGGCTCTTTATGCCGCCAATAATATCTGTCGCGGTATGGTCAAGTATGCCGAACAGAGCGGCGTCAGGCTGGGGGGTATCATCTGCAACAGCCGTAACGTTGATGGGGAGAGGGAATTGATGGAAGAGTTTTGTTCTCGCATCGGTACCCGGATGCTCCACTTTATTCCCCGGGACAATATCGTCCAGAAAGCGGAATTTAACCGCCAGACGGTGACCCAGTTCGATCCGGATTGCAACCAGGCCCGGGAGTACAAAGAGCTGGCCAGAAAAATCATTGATAACGATATGTTCGTCATTCCGCAACCGATGACCATGGACGAAATGGAGAACCTGGTGGTCAAATTCGGGCTGCTGGACTAAAAACCGGAAGCCTCAAGAGAAGATGAAAATTTATATACGGGGGTTATAGCTATGAAAATGCTCCGGGCTATCATTCGTCCCGAAAAAAGCGAAGAAGTGGTAGATGCCCTGGCTGAAGCCGGATACGTGGCCCTGACCAAAATGGATGTGGTCGGGCGGGGTAAACAAAGAGGTATTCATATGGGCAGTATCTACTACGACGAACTGCCCAAAGTAATGATCATGCTGGTAGTGGAAGACAGCCAGGTGGAAGAAGTGGTAGCGATCATTACCAGGTCAGCCCATACCGGAAACTTCGGTGACGGCAAAATCTTTGTCACACCGGTGGAAGAAGCCTACACCGTACGGACAGGTTCCGCCGGGCTGTAGGGAAAGGGTGATCTCCTTGAAAGAAATAGTTGCCATCATCAGGCCCAATAAAATTAACGCTACCAAAAAAGCCCTTGACGTGTTAGGTTTTCCGGGTATGAACGCCTGCAAGGTAGTCGGGCGGGGTAAGCAGAAAGGCATTCTTGGGGAAGTAGCCTTCACCGTCAGCCCCGAACTGCAAAACCAGGAGGGTGGGATGAAATACGTGCCCAAAAGGATGCTTTCCCTGGTGGTAGACGATCAAGACGTGTCCCTGGTTGTGGCGGCAATCATCAAAATCAACCGTACCGGCCAGATTGGCGACGGGCGTATCTTTATATGTCCTGTTGAGGAAGTAGTACGTATACGCACGGGGGAAAAGGGAGAGACGGCCATCTGATTGAGAGGGTAGGGGATATTTTCCGTTAGGGGGGAAGAAGAACATCATGCCGATGGTAAAAATGAAGTGCAACGAAACGATTCCCGAGCGGGATAAGCATATTTACCGCACCGAAAAGGAGAAATCCATAATTCCGGCCTGTAATATCGCCACCCTTCCCGGGGATATGACCGAGCGGGGGTGTGCTTTTGCCGGTGCCCGCGGGGTCGTAGGCGGACCAATTGCCGACGTCATCCAACTGGTTCATGCGCCCGTAGGTTGTGCCTGGTACACTTGGGGTACGCGGCGCCATCTGTCCGACTTTTATCTCTGGGCTACGCCCACTCGCCTGACCAATGTTGCCTTCAACCGCCGCTACTGCGTGTGTACCGACATGCAGGAAAAAGACGTTGTTTTTGGAGGCATGAAAAAGCTGGAACGGGCCTGCCTGGACGCCATCCGGCTCTTCCCTGAAGCAAAGGGCCTGATTATTTTTACCACCTGCACCACCGGCCTGATCGGCGACGACGTGCAGGCGATAGCCCGGCAGGTTGAGAAGGAAACCGGCAAGCTGATCTTCACTTCCGAATCACCTGGTTGCTCCGGGGTGAGCCAGTCAAAAGGTCACCACGATTTTAACACCCAGTTTTACCGGCAGATACGGCAGTTAAGGGAGCGCCGGCCGGAGCTGAAAATGAGCGAAGAAGAAAAAACGCCCTATGACATCTGCCTGATTGGCGAGTACAACATGGACTGGGATTTAAAGGTGGTGAAGCCCCTCTTTGAAAAAATCGGCGTGCGCGTTGCAGCCGTTTTTAGCGGTAACGAGCGCATCGAAAACCTGGTCAAGATGCCCGACGTAAAATTAAACGTGGTGCACTGCCAGCGTTCGGCCGAGTATATCGCCCACATGCTGGCAGACGGGTTTAACATACCCTTTATTCGCGTCTCCCTTTTCGGGATTAAACAGACTGCGGAAGCGCTGCGGAAAACGGCCGCCTTCTTTGGCCTGGAGGAGCGGGCCGAGGAGGTAATTGCTGAAGAAATGAAGCGGGTAGAGAAGAGCCTGGCTTTCTACCGGGAAAAGTTAAAGGGCAAGCGGGTGGCCATTTACGTTGGCGGGCCGCGGGTCTGGCACTGGATCAAGCTGATGGAGGAACTGGGGATGACCGTGGTGGCCGTCGCCTGCACCTTTGCCCACCAAGACGACTATGAAAAGATCAACGCCCGGGCGCCGGAGGGAATGCTGGTTATCGACAACCCCAACGAGTTTGAAATCGAAGAGATGCTAAAGAGCGAAAAACCGGACCTGTTTTTAACGGGACTAAAAGAAAAGTATATCGCGCGCAAGATGGGTATTCCTACGGTAAACTCCCATTCTTATGAAAAAGGTCCTTACGCCGGCTTTGTCGGTATGGTTAATTTCGCCCGGGATATTTACCAGGCACTTTATGCACCGGTTTGGCAATTCCAGTGGGGCCTTGACGGTGCTCCATTAAAAGACGAGGGGGGAAGGGCATGCAGCTAAAGGAAATTCCAATTGCAGGCATACCTTACGATCAGATAAAAATCGCCAAAGTCCCGGCCACGCCGGAGTATTGTGAGCGGCCGGCAGAGCTGATCCCCTCCACGAGCAGGAGTGTGGTGATCAATCCCAACCGTACTTGTATGCCCCTGGGAGCCATGTGGGCGGTGCTGGGAGTAAAAAAGGCAGTTCCCTTTGTCCAGGGCGCCCAGGGTTGTACCACCTACGTGCGCTATACTTTCAGCCGTATTTTTAAAGAACCGGCCGTTATCGCCACCGCCTCCTTCCATGAGGATGCAGCGGTTTTTGGCGGCCGGCGCAACCTGGTGGAGGGCATTCGCAACCTGGTGGTACGTTACTGGCCGGAGTTGATTGGTGTAGTGACCACCTGTTCCAGCGAGATTATCGGCGACGATATGGTCAGCTTTATCAAAATGGCCAGGGCCAACCTGCGCAAAGAGATCGGGGCGGAAAAAGCGGACCAGATCCCCATCGTGCTGGTTAACACCCCCAGCTTTGCCGGGTCCCACGTGGAAGGTTATGACCGCGCCTCCCGTGCCTTTGTGGAGACCCTGGCTACCACCAGAGGGGAGCCCAACGGCAAGGTAAATATCATCCCCGGCCTGCTCTACCCGGGCGATATCCGGGAGATCAAACACCTGCTGCGCCACATGGGTATAGAAGCGATAGTGCTCTTTGATATTTCCGATACCCTGGACGCTCCCCTGGAGCCGCCAACGTCCGTCCCCTACTGGGCTCCCGGCGGCACTGAGGTAGAGGAAATTAAAGATATGGCCAATTCGCTGGCCACCTTTGCCCTGCAGCCCCACGCCGGCCAGGCCGGGGCCCGCTACCTGGAGCGCAAATACGGCGTGCGTGCCGTGGTGGGGCCGCCGCCGGTGGGAGTACAGGGCACCGATGCCTTTTTAAAGGCGTTGCGGGAAATAACCGGAAAACCCATCCCCCGGAGCCTCTTAGAGGAAAGGGGACGTTTGGTTGATTCCCTGGCCGACACCTTGCATCACACCATGATGAAAAAGGTGGCTGTTATGGGGGACCCTGATATCGTGCTCGGTGTCACTCGCTTCGTGCTGGAAATGGGTATGGAGCCGGTGGCCCTGGCCGGTGGTACGGCCAGTAAGACCTTCGTCCACGATGTAGAGGCCATCCTGGCCGAGGCAGGGTATGAAGGCGAACCGCCGCTGATCATCAACGGCGGTGACCTGTTCGAGTTTGAGGAGTACCTGAAAAAACAATCGCGCCTGGACCTGATCATCGGTAATTCCCGGGCCGTAGACATCTCCCGTGAGCTGCAGGTACCACTGGTGCGGGTAGGTTTTCCTATCTATGACCGCTTCGGATATCAAAAACGCCCCATTGTCGGTTACCGGGGTGGGGAGATGCTCCTGGCGGAAATTGTCAACAGCATGCTGGATTACCAGTACCCGGATGACCGTACCCAGCAGCTGTAAGGAGATGAGGGAGGCAAATGCTCATTGAAACAATGCCCGAACGGGCCGGGCATCTGGAGCCGGCGAACCTGCCCGCGTGTGAGCGGCGGACCTTGCCCGGGGTGATCTCCCAGCGGGCCTGCCTGCTTTACGGAGCCCGCTGGATGCTGGCGGCCATCAGGGACGCGGTTCACCTCATCCACGGGCCGGTGGGTTGTGCCTACTACAGCCAGACGGTACGACAAAAGAATTACAAGGTGTTTTCTACCGGTCTGGGAGAAAAGGAGATTATCTTCGGCGGCGGGGAAAAACTGGAAGAGGCTATCAGGGAAGCAGTAAGTTTGTATCCCCGGTCGTCAGCCGTGCTGGTTTACACTACCTGCGCGGCAGGACTGATCGGTGAAGACGTGGAGGCAATCTGCAAACAGGCGGCGGCTGCCCTGGGCCTGCCGGTGGTGCCGGTCAACTGCCCGGGTTTTGGCGGGGTGAGCCAGGGTAACGGGCACGATGTTGCTGCAGCAGCTCTGCTGGAGCATTTTATCGGGCGCGGTTCTGCCGGGACGCCCCTGGAAAATAGTGTGAACATCCTGGGCGAGTTTGATGTTCAGGGCGATTTGAAGGAAATTGAGCAGCTATTGCAGCGACTCGGTTTAAATATTATCTGCGCCGTTTCCGGCCGGGCAACGGTAAAAAATTTGGCCCGGGCTCACCGGGCCAGGCTCAATATCGTCCACTGCGGGCGTACCGGGCGCTGGCTGGCCCGGAGGATGGAGGAGCGCTTCGGTATTCCCTGGCAGAAGGTATCCTTTTTCGGTTTGGACGCAACCGCGGCGGCACTGCAGGCCATCGCTGCTTTCTTTAACCGTCCGGAGGCGGCCGCGTGGGTAGAAAAGGAGGCGGAAGCCACCAGGCAGAGGGCGCTTCCTTACCTGGGACGCCTGGCGGGCAAACGGGTGGCCCTGTTTTTTGGCGCTTCACGTATGGGTTCCATGGCCGGGGCCTTCAGGGAATTGGGTATGGAGGTGGTTTTATGCGGCTCCCAATTCGGCTGTCAGGAAGATTATACCGAATCCCGCCGCTGCCTGGGCCGGGGAACGCCGCTGATCGATGACGCTCACCAGCGGGAGCTGGAGGAATTCTGGCACCGCTACCGGCCGGATTTGCTGGTGGGGGGTACCAGGGAGAGATTTGTGGCCCATAAGATGGGAATACCCTTCCTGGTCTTTCCCCAGGAAACAAGCCCTTATGCCGGCTTCAACGGTTTTGTGCATCTGGCCCGGGAAGCGGCGGCCCTGGTGGGAGCGCCGGTGTGGCGGTTGAGCAACAACGGGCTCTTGCGGGAAGAAGGAGAAGAAAAGATGGCTGAATATGTACGGTATGTGGAGAGGGGGAAAAAGGAGAATGGGAGATCCAGCCTATGAAGAGATAACCAGGGAACATCCATGCTACAACAAAGCCGCTGCCAGGTGGTTCGGGCGCATCCACCTGCCGGTAGCGCCGGACTGTAACATAAAGTGTCGCTATTGTACCCGGCTCTACGATTGCGCCAATGAAAACCGACCCGGCGTGACCAGCCACCTGATGGCCCCTGGGGAAGCCCTGCAGCACGTGCAGCGGCTGGTGGAAAGGGACAGGTGCATCCGGGTGGTAGGCGTTGCCGGTCCCGGGGAGCCCCTGGCCAATAAGGCCACGATCCATACCCTGCGGCTGGTACATCGCCGCTTTCCGGGGCTGATAAAATGTATCAGCACCAACGGGTTGTTGTTGACCGAAAGCCTGCCGGCGCTGCGGGAAGCAGGGGTGCGGGCGGTGACGGTGACGGTGAACGCCGTTTCCCCGGCGGTAGGCAGCCGGATTTACGATTACGTATCTTACCGGGGACGGGTATATAAGGGAACTGCCGGGGCGGAACTGCTGTGGCGGGCCCAGCATGAGGGTATTCGCCAGGCCCGGGAATCGGGCATGGTCGTTAAAGTAAACAGCGTGCTCATTCCCGGAATCAATGACCATCACCTGGAAGAGGTGGCCCGGGCGGTGAAGGCGGCCGGGGCGCATGTCATGAACATAATTCCCCTGATTCCCCAGGGGGAATTTGCCGGACTGCTACCACCGCCGCCGGCGCGGGTCAACCTGTTGCGCCGGAAGTTGTCGCCCATTATTGACCAGATGTCCCACTGCCGGCGCTGCCGGGCGGACGCGGCGGGGAGGCTGGGATGAGATTTTATGCCCTGCCCTGGAGGTGAGGCTGATGCGGGTGCGGGTTGTGGATACGACCTTGCGGGACGGGGAGCAGGCCCCGGGGGTGGCTTTTAACCTTGAGGAAAAGGTAACCATTGCCCGGATGCTGGACCGGCTTGGCGTAGCGCAGATTGAGGCCGGCACGCCGGCCATGGGGGAAATTGAGCAACAGGCTATAAAGGCCATCGTCAGGATGGGCTTAAAATGCCGGATCAGTACCTGGAACAGGATGCTATGGGAAGATATCCGCGCCTCCCTGGCCTGCGGGGTACGTGATGTGCATATTTCCGCTCCCGTGTCGCCCATTCAAATCCGGTACAAACTGGGGCAAAGTCACCAGTGGGTGCTGGAGCGCTTGCGGCAGGCCTGCCTCTATGCCATGGACCACGGCCTGCGGGTGACAGTGGGAGCGGAGGACGCTTCCCGGGCAGACCCCGTTTTCTTGCTGGAGTTTGCCTTCCTGGCCCGGGAACTGGGGGCGGAACGGCTGCGTTACTGCGATACCGTGGGTGTTCTGGACCCGTTCGCCACCTTTGAGCGTCTTGCCTGGCTGAAAGAAAAAATAGACCTGGAACTGGAGTTTCACGGTCATAACGACTTCGGCCTGGCCACGGCCAACGCCCTGGCGGCCGTCAAGGCCGGTGCTGGTTGGGTGGATGCCACCATCTGCGGACTGGGGGAAAGGGCAGGGAACGCCGCCCTGGAGGAGGTGGTCATGGCCCTCAAGCACCTGCACGGGGTCGATCCCGGCTTCAAGACGGAAAGGTTACGGGAAATCGCCGCGTATGTGGCCCGCGCCTCAGGGCGGCAACTGCCTGCTTGGAAACCGATCGTCGGCAGCAACATATTCGCCCACGAATCAGGCATTCATGCCGACGGCACCCTCAAAGATCCCCGGACTTATGAGGTATTCGCGCCTGAAGAAGTCGGCCTGGAGCGGCAGATTGTAATCGGCAAACACTCCGGCACCGCCGCCATCAAGGCAAAGTTTGCCGCATACGGCATCGCCTTGAGCCAGGATGACGCTGCAGCCATGCTGGAACGGGTGCGGGCGGCAGCGGTGCAGCTAAAGCGCTCCCTTGGCGACCAAGAATTGATTTATTTATATGAGGACTACCTTCTCCACCAGGCCGCCGGGACAAGATCAGCACCCCAAGCGGTAGCAGCAGCGAGCCAGGAGAAACGGCCTGAATCACCTCTGCCTTCCGTGCAGCCTTTATAAAAAGCATAGGAAAAAAATCGAAGGGGAGCCTCGCCCGGGAGCGGGCTCTTTTTTTGCCATCGGTGTGCTATAATAATAGTTATTAACAACGGATTATATTAGCTAGAGGGAGTCCGGTGCATGATCGGTAAAGTCAATGACGATTTTTTCCGCCAGGCCATTTTACCTCATGCAGGGGCTGGAGCCCCGAGGTAGTGGTAGGGCCGCGCATGGGCGTGGATGCGGCTGTCCTTAAAATAGGAGAGGAGTGCCTGGCTGTTGCCGAAGACCCCATATTCCCGGGGGCCACGATGTTCCCCGAAATTGTGGCTAAAGTCAAAGCCCTGGCAGCAAAAGTAGAAGAACTTGGTTAGGAGAGAAAACGTGGCCGCCTTAAAGGGGCTACGGTTTTAACCTGTACCGGCCCGGACGAGCAAAATATTAAAGAGCCAGAACTGGCCTGGAGGTGTCCTTTTTGCAGTACGAACCTGTTGCGCCTATTCGCTGGCAGGACGGCCAGGTGGAAATGATTGACCAGACGCGCCTGCCGGAGGAGCTGGTCATTATCCGGCCCCGGACGGTAGAGGAAATGTGGGATGCTATTAAAACGCTAAAGGTCCGGGGGGCACCGGCCATCGGCATAGCTGCGGCCCTGGGCCTTTACCTGGCCATCAAGGATTCCCGGGCCAGGGACAGGGCTGAATTTGAGACCGAGTTAAAGCAGGCTGCCGCTTACCTGGCCTCGTCCCGGCCAACGGCGGTCAACCTTTTCTGGGCCTTGAAACGGGTTCAGAAGGCCGTTGCCGCCGCCACCACCACCACCAATGATGTTTCTTCCTTGAAAGATCTGGTGTTAAAAGAAGCCCTGGCCATCCGCGACGAAGATGAAGCCACATGCCGGGCCATTGGAAAAAATGGCGCTGCCCTCCTCCAGGATGCCGAAGCCGTCCTCACCCACTGCAATGCCGGCACCCTGGCTACCGCCCGCTACGGTACGGCACTGGCGCCTATTTATTACCTGGCATCCCGGGGCAAGGTGCTCAAAGTGTTTGCCGATGAAACCCGGCCCCTTCTCCAGGGAGCAAGGCTTACGGCCTGGGAACTGCACCAGGCCGGTATCCCGGTTACCCTGATTACCGATAATATGGCCGCTGCCGTCATGGCCCGGGGCCTGGTCCAGGCGGTCATCGTCGGTGCCGACCGCATTACCGCTAACGGCGATGTGGCCAATAAAATCGGCACCTACGGGGTGGCAATACTGGCCAGGGAACACGGCCTTCCCTTTTATGTAGCAGCTCCGGCTTCTACCTTTGATTTAAGCCTTTCCAGCGGTGAGCAGATTCCCATTGAAGAAAGGGACCCGGCGGAAGTCAGCCACTTTGGCCTGCGGCCCACGGCGCCGGAAGGCATCAACATTTTTAACCCGGCCTTTGACGTGACGCCGTACCGTTATGTGACCGCTATTATTACCGAAAAAGGCATTATCAGGCCCCCGTATAAAGAGAATATCCCGCGCGTGCTAACCGGTGAAAGCAGGTGACAGCCGTTTACCCTGGGCGACGGATGAGCATAATATAAAAAATTCACCCCAAAGGAGGCCGGGCGTGCATATGGATAAGGAAAGAGAAATCGACGAGCAGCGGCGGTTGGCTGAAGCCCTGGGGGAGGAAGAAGAGCAAAAGAGGGAGCAGTTCGCCCGCGGTATCTTGCGGGAAAGGGAAGGCATAGCTGCTGAAAGGGAGAAATTCCTCCACGACCTGAAAACCGGGTCCATCAAGAAATTGTAGCTAAAAAAGAGGCCATTTGCGGTTGGGCAGCAGGTGGCCTCTTAAAGTATTTCTAGTTCTATGATAAAATTGTTAAATAGTGGACAGTATACCAGGTTGGAAGGAGCGTGGTCCGGGTGCGCATAGCCATTATCGGAGGGTCCGGGGTTTACGATCCAGGAATTTTAAGCAATATCAGGGAAGAAAGGGTTGAGACGCCTTATGGTACGGCCGTGCTTAAGGTCGGTACTTATCAAGGCGAGGAAATAGGTTTCATGCCCCGCCATGGGGAGAAACATACTGTACCTCCCCACAGGGTGAATTACCGGGCCAACATCTGGGCCCTGAAGATGTTGCAAGTAGAACGAGTCCTGGCTACGGCCGCCGTCGGTTCCACCAACCCCGACTACAGGCCGGGGGATTTTGTCATTGTCAATGATTTCCTCGATTTTACCAAAACCCGCACTTATACCTTTTTTGAAGGCGGCGAGACGGGGGTAGTCCATACGGATTTTACCACGCCTTACTGCCCTGAGCTGCGGCGGTTGCTCGTGGAGACGGCTGCTGCCCTGGGGATCAAAGCCCACGACGGCGGCGTTTATGCCTGTACGGAGGGACCCCGCTTTGAAACCCCGGCCGAGATCCGTATGATCCGGCAGCTGGGCGGGGACCTGGTGGGAATGACCAACGTCCCCGAAGTAATCCTGGCCCATGAGGTGGGCCTGTGCTATGGCCTTATAGCCATGGTAACCAACATGGCGGCCGGTATTTCCGCCACTCCTTTAAGCCATGCCGAGGTCCTGGAGATCATGGACCAGAACGGCAAGAACCTGCGAGAGCTCATCATGCAAACTATCCCCAGGATACCCCGGGAAAGGAACTGCCGCTGCAGCCTAACGGGTGGAAAAATTGAAGTCCACGACTAGGGTGGCGCTACTGCTGCCTCCAGGTAAGTCAGAGTACGCGCCGCCGCATCCAGGCGGGCGCGGATACCCAGGGGCAGGGTGGCCTGGGTGGCCAGGTGGCCGGCGGGCAGGCCGTAGAAACAGGGAATACCCAGGGGGGCCAGGTGGTCGGTTATAACTTCCAGGAGGCCGGGTTGAAGAGAGGGATTTTCGCATCCGGTACAGAAACCTAGAACAATCCCGGCCGCAGCTTCCAGTTTATGAGCCAGCTTGAGCTGGGTGAGCATGCGGTCGATGCGGTAGGGGGCCTCATCCACTTCTTCTATGAAAAGAATTTTCCCCCGGGTGTCAATTTCAAAGGGTGTACCCAGGGTGGCAACTACCAGGGACAGGTTGCCGCCGGTGACTATTCCCTCGGCCCGTCCGGGAGTAATGGTCACCGGTGGGGGTAATCCAGGCGCCGGCGGGATGCTGCCCAGGGGTGAAGCAACCGCCAGGGCCCGGCAGAGGCTTTCCCTAGTATAGGGGGGGAGGGCCTTACTGCCCAGTTCGGGATAGAGCATGGGGCCATGAAAGGTTACCAGGCCGGTCATTCTGTTGAGGGCCAGGTGCAGGGCGGTAATATCGCTGTAGCCCACTAAAATTTTAGGATGGTAGCGGATAAGGTTGTAGTCGAGGTCAGCCAGGAGCCGCAGGGTGCCGTAACCGCCCCGGAGGCATATTATGGCCTTTACTTCCGGGTCCTGGAACATCTGGTGCAGGTCGGCCAGGCGCCCGGCATCCCTGCCGGCCAGGTAGCCGGTGGCTTTGCTGATATGGGTGCCGGTACGTACTCTGTAGCCCATGCTGAGCCAGAAGTCGATCCCCCTGGCCAGGTACGCCGGGTCTGGCAGGGGACTGGCCGGAGCAATGATGCCAATCGTATCGCCTTTTTGAAGGGCCGGCGGTTTAATAATGGGAGTAGTTGCGGACATGGTGCTTCCCTCTCCTTGTAGTTGAATTCCCGGGGTTGCAGCAGGCCCCCTGGTCCAATATATATGCTCTATTAAAATAAAAACGGCAGGGTGTACCTGCCGTTTGCCTATAATTTCACCGGGCAGCTATTTGCGGGTGATGCCGTCGGCGTTCTTTTGAGCAGAACCCTTGGCAATGAAAGTCTTGCAGCAGGTTTCTGCCGAAGACTTTACGGGGGTAGCTGAAATACTACCGGCCATAGGGGCATCGACATTCTGGGGTTGAGAATTGCTGATGGCATCGGAAGTAACCAGGATTTGCGAAGCGTCACAGACGTTACCGCTGGACCAGTAATGGCAGTTGTTAACGCTGCAGGTAATGCGCGGCATGAAGGGCACCTCCAAAGAATTGATTTGTTTTTTAATACAATTTCCTTGAAAGAGCCTTTTTATGCGCTGCTATACTTGATATAATTTACAGCCCACCGGTATATACTAATTTTGAAGTTTTAGTGAAGTTCCTTGACAAAGGTGAAGCCAGTAAATAAGATGGACTTAAACAACTACAGGCAGGGGGTATGTCAAACTCAACCCTGAACTTGCTAAAAATAGTTGAGGAGGTTATTATATATGATGTGGGGATATTATGGCAACTGGGGGATGGGCCTCTGGATGCTGGTCTGGTGGGTGTTACTAATTGGCATCCTGGTCCTGGCGGTTTATGGCCTGGTAAGCCTGTTTAACCGCCGCACCGGCCAGCAGCCCGCGCTGCGTCCTGACCCCCTGGCAATATTGAAGGAACGCTATGCAAGGGGTGAAATTACCACCGACGAGTACCACCGTATGCGTGAGGAACTCAGGGAGTGATATGTTCAATTCCATGTTCTGGGGAGCTCTTCATGGCGGTCATCAACCGCCTCCACTGCTTGTGACTTCCTATTTCGGGGGAGGGTGGCTATGCGACGCCAACTTGGCAGCGATGCCGGTTTAACGGCGCGAATGTTTTTGACCATGTTTTTACTGGCAGCCCTGTATCTCTTTTTCCTGGCCGTCTTGTGGCAGGCCGGGGTGAGTTATACAGGTATTATCATTTTTGTCGGGATTATGCTGGCCGTCCAGTATTACTTTTCCGACCGCATGGTTCTCTGGTCCATGGGTGCCAGGGAGGTATCTCCCCGGGAAGCGCCGGAACTCCATGCCCTGGTGGAAAGGCTGGCCGCCCTGGCCGATTTACCCAAACCCAGGGTAGCTATTGTTGATACTCCCATGCCCAATGCCTTTGCCACCGGCCGCAGCCCGGCCAATGCCGTCGTGGCAGTGACAACCGGGATCCTGGAACGCCTGGATCCCCCGGAACTGGAAGCCGTCCTGGGTCATGAATTGAGCCATATCAAAAACCGGGATATGACGGTGCTGACGCTGGCTAGCTTTTTTGCCACCGTTGCTTCCTTTATCGTGCAAAACTTTTTCTACTGGGGCGCCTTTGGCGGCCGCGACCGGGACGAGCGCAACAATACCATGCTGGTTTACCTGGTGTCCCTGGTGGTCTGGCTGGTCAGCTACTTCCTCATTCGTGCCCTGTCCCGTTACCGGGAATTTGCTGCCGACCGGGGCGCGGCCATCCTTACCGGTGCGCCGGGCCAGCTGGCCTCTGCCCTGGTAAAGATCAGCAGCAGCATGGCGCGCATCCCTGACCGGGATTTGCGCCAGGCCGAGGCCTTTAACGCCTTCTTCATTATCCCGGCCTTAAACAGCAACAGCATCATGGAGCTTTTCTCTACCCACCCGTCTCTGGAGCGCCGCCTGGCCTACCTGCGTAAACTGGAACGGGAAATGGAGGAATGGCGGTGAGCTTCTGGGACGCCCTCCTGGGGCGAACCCGGGTACCACCGGCGCGCACGGAGCCCCTTTTTGCCCTGAGCACGGCCATTGTCACCCTGGAAAGCGAGCTGGGCTGGCAGCCCTGCGGCCGCGCAGGGGTAGTCCTGCGGCCCGGTGAAGACAGTTTTTTTACCACCACCCAGGAAGAGACGGAGGAACTGGTATCCCTGGCCGCCCGGGAAATGGAAGGCCGCCTCGAGAGTAAAAAGGATGAATATGGCTACCACTGGCTCATCTTCGCCGATCGTGACTGGGAGGATCTGGTCGCCCTGGCCCACATGGCGGGTCAGAATTTTAAGGAGAAGGGTGCCGGCGACCGCCTGCTGGCGGCAGTTTTCAAGCTGCAAAAAAAGGACCAGGTCCTTTATCTCATTTTCAGCTACAAGAGAGGTGCTTTTTATCCCTTTATCCCCGTTGATGAGCACAATAAGAAGCGGGATAATGCTGGTGAAATGCGCCTGGCGGCTTTAATGGATAAGGAACTTCCCTGGGAAAAGGATATCACTCGCTGGTACCCCCTCTGGGGTTGCCCGGTATAATCCACGAAAGGAGTTTTATACTATGGGGATCCTGTCGCGCATGTCGACAATTTTCAAATCTAAGATGAACAAAATCCTCGATCAGGTAGAAAATCCCCAGGAAACCTTGGAGTATTCCTACAACCGTCAGCTGGAAATGCTCCAGAACGTCAAACGTAACCTGGCTGATGTCGTTGCTTCCAAAAAACGTCTGGAACTCCAGGCCGTCAAGTTGAAGGACAGTCAAAAAAAGCTGGAAGATCAGGCCCGCCAGGCCCTGCAGCTGGGGCGCGAGGACCTGGCCACTACCGCCCTGGAGCGGAAAGCAGCCATCCAGCAGCAGCTGGATGGCCTGCAGGAACAGATTAAAGGGCTGGAAGCGGAACAGGCAAAACTTGCTGCCGTAGAGGCCAAGCTTCAGGCCAAAGTGGAAGCCTTCCGGACTAAGAAAGAAATAATCAAGGCCCAGTATTCGGCGGCTCAGGCCCAGGTCAAGATTGGCGAGGCGGCCACCGGTCTGTCGGAAGAGCTGGCCGACGTCTCCCTGGCAATCCAGCGCGCCGAAGAAAAAACAGAGCAAATGCGGGCCCGGGCGGCAGCCATTGACGAGCTGGTAAACTCCGGGGTCCTGGAAGATGCCCTGGAACCGGCCGACCCCCTGGAGCGGGAGCTGAAACAGGCTGGCGCTGCCACTCAGGTCCAGGCGGACCTGGAGCGCTTGAAGAGAGAGGTGGGCAAAGCTTGATAATCCGTATTTTATCGGAAGGCCAGTACCGGCTGGAAGGGGAGGCCTTGAGCGAACTCGACCGCCTGGATGACAGGCTGCTGGATGCCCTTGAAGCAGGCAACCCTGAGGAATATGATAACAGCTTCCGGGAGGTTCTGTCCCTGATCCGCGGGCGGGGCATACGCATTCCTGATACGGAACTGGTAGAATCGGATCTTATCCTGCCGGCACCGGATACTACCTTTGAAGAGGCCCGCAACCTCTTTGCTGATTACCCGAGGCATCTCAGCTAAGATAAAAGTAGAGGATTTTAAAAGCAGGTATCTTAATAGATACCTGCTTTTTGCTGGCGCTATATGGTAAATTATGGTATAATAAGAAATAAAATACAATCCAGCGGAGGGGAGAAAAATGCGTAAAGCCAGTTTGGCCGGTCTTATCATGTTTTTCATGCTGCTGCCGTGGGGAACAGCCTGGGCCGGGCCGGCGGAGAGCTCACTTCTGGCCCTGTTACCGCCGGAAAAGGCCAGGGCACCAGCATTAACCCGGGGCGGATTTGCTGTTATGCTGGTGGCAGCAGCTCGGATTAAAAGTGAAGTTCGCGACATCAACCTGCCCGATGACGTCCCGGCCGGTAGCTGGTATGCCCCGGCTTTACAAGCCCTCTGGCAGGAGGGGATGATTCATGGCTATCCCTACGGCAAACTACGTCCCGATCAGGAGATAACGAACCTGGAGGCGGTTATTCTTACAGCCCGGGTACTCGGACTGCCCAATGAAATCAGCTCGCCCCTTACCGAATTGCAACCAGGCGATATACCCTACGGCTTCAACCAGTATGCCTTTTTCCATCGCCAGGGGTTATTGCCGCCGGGGGGGCCAATGGCCTTCTTAACGCCGACCGCCGCCGCCGGCTGGTTGGCTGAAGTCTTTAACTCTGACCCCCGGGCCAAAGATCTAATGGATAAATGTCGCCAGGCCCTGGCCAGGCAACAGGGTATTGCTACCCGGGGGGAGGCCAGTATTAAATTTCACAGCCGGCCGGGTTTGCCGGTTACGGCGGAAATAGACCGGCTGGCAATTAAGGGAGAGGTTCTCAATGAAGTTCTCCTTCCGGGGCAAATGCACCAGGTTGCTGCCCTGGAACTGGAAGGCCGTAAGGCCCTGCACATTGAACAGGTCGCTAGCAATGGCAACCTGTATCGCCGGGTTGCAGAGGCTCCTGGCCAGATAGGTGACTGGGAGCGGTTAAGCCTGGCTCCTGATATTACCCTCCTGATGCGCCAGCAGCAAAACCTGGGGCTGCCGGCAAACATCTTTCCATACTTACGCTACCGCTACCTGGGCATAAGTAAAGTTGCCGGCCAGGAAGTCCTGGGGATCAGTTTTTATACCCGCTTGAATACAGCTGGGCCTGTTACTGAACTCCTACCACCGGCAATCCTGGGTGAGGGACTGGCAGCCTATCTTAACCCGCCGGAAAAACTTATCCGCTCCTTCTCTTACTGGGGTTTAGTTTACGTCAATCCCCGGACCTTTTTACCCGTCAGGAGTGTCATCAACCTCGTCATGGCCTTTGCCCCTGCTTACCGGGGGCAGCCGGCACCTATGGCGGCCATGGAATTGCGCTACCGGATAGATAGTTATACCTATCAGGGTATTAAGATTACCCTACCGGTTCCGGTGCCGCCGCCAGTAAAGGAACACTAGCAGGATAAGGCCCGCGGCGATAACCGCATCGAAGCGGTGGAAAATAGGGCCCAGGGCTTCCCAGCTGGCCCCTAACTCACGGCCGGCATAGACCAGGAGGATGGACCAGGGCAGGGAACCCAGGAAGGTATAAATGACAAAGCGACCGAAGGGCATGGCGGCAATGCCGGCCGGCAGGGAAATAAAAGTCCGGATAACGGGCATCAGCCTGGTAAAAAAAACGGTTGCTTCGCCGTAGCGTTGAAACCACTTTTCTGCTACGGCGAATTCTTTTTCGGAGAAAAAGACATAGCGGCCATATTTTTTTAAAAAAGGGCGGCCGCCCCGGAGCCCCACAAAGTAGGCGACAATGGAACCAATGGTACCGCCAATGGTACCGGCCAGGACGGTTCCCCAGAAATTGAGCCGGCCGGTGCTTACCAGGTAACCACCAAATGGCAGGATTATTTCGCTGGGGAGAGGTATGCAGGCGCTTTCAATGGCCATACCTATGGCAATACCTGTATAGCCGAGGCTGGCAATGAACTCCGTAATGGCATGAAAAATGGGCGCTAAAAGATTCTCCAAGGCGGGTATCTCCTCCTCAGGTGGGCTTCTACCTGCTGGTATCTGCTGGCGTTCTGGATAATTATATCAAGCTTACAGGCAGGTAACAAGGCTTTATTCAACTCCAGCAATGATCGTTGCTTTTACCCGGCTTTTCCTGCCGAACAACCTTCTCTTTTGGCCCGGCTTACGTTATAATAGCCTTATCTTACTACCGTTTAAAGAACAGGGGGAGGAGCAAGGTAGCTTTGTCAGTGGTCGAACTGTTAAAAGAAAAAATCCGCCAGGAAGGGCGGGTCATTTCCGAAGATATTCTTAAAGTGGATTCCTTCTTAAACCATCAGATTGATCCGGTATTGATGCTGGAGGTGGGCAAGGAGTTTGCCCGCCGCTTTGCCGGTACCGGTATTACCAAGGTCCTGACGGTGGAAGCCTCGGGGATAGCTGTAGCCCTCATGACAGGTTTGAGCCTCCGGGTACCGGTAGTTTTTGCTAAGAAAAAGCAACCTTCCACCATGGATGGCGATACTTACTGCGGCCGGGTGCGTTCTTTTACCAAAGAAGAGGTTATAGATATAGTAGTGGCCGGTAGCTACCTGGGACCGGAGGACCGGGTGTTGATTATTGATGATTTCCTGGCTTCCGGGGAGGCGGCCCGGGGACTGTTAAAGATTATCGACCAGGCCGGGGCCACCCTGGTGGGCATCGGTACTGTTATTGAAAAGGTCTTCCAGAGCGGCGGCGAGACTTTACGGGAGCAGGGCATTCGCGTGGAGTCCCTGGTGCAGATCGGCAGTCTAACAGGGGGGCAGATTGAATTTTTAAATTAATTTTTATCCGGTTGGCAGGATTTTTTTATCGGATGGCGAAATACATATCTAACAACTGGATAAATTGCTTCCGAGTTGCCGCTTCCCTCCGGGAAGGGCAAACGTCAGGGCCGGGGAGCAATCCCTTGACCTGCTATTGGGCAAAGGAAGGTACTCTTAGAAATAGGTAAGAGTACCTTTTTGTTTGGCGCAGGTTTTTCCGGGCCGGGCGACCTGACCACCGGGCCGGTCCGCAGTAGTGACCCTACGGCAGAATAAACTACCGCACCTTTCCTCCACCATGTTATACGGGAGGTGGGAGATTTAGATTTTAAGCTGAGATGTCGCATTTATATGCTAAATACCGAAGGGAGGAATAATTTTGGCGAAGCTTCTGGTGGTCGATCAGGAAAAATGTACTGCCTGCCGCCGCTGTGAGCTGGCATGCTCCTTCAAACATACCGGTGCATTCAACCCGGCTGCGGCTCGGCTGTCGGTGGCAGCCTTCCTTGATGATGATTATTACCTGCCGGTAGTCTGCCAGCATTGCGATGAGCCGGCCTGCCAGGCCGTCTGTCCGGCCGGAGCCATCAGCCGCGACGGCAAAACAAATGCCGTGGTGATCAACGAAGATCGCTGCATAGGCTGCCGCATGTGTATCATGGCCTGTCCCTTTGGCGGAACAGATTATTCGGTGTCCGAGCAAAAGGTAGTCAAGTGTGATCTCTGCGGGGGCGAACCGGAGTGTGTCCTTAACTGTCCCTGGGGAGCCCTGGAGTATAAAGAACCGGCCGGCCAGGCATTGAGCAAGCGGCAACAAATAGCCCGCAGGGTCCAGGCTGCTCTACGGGAGGTGGGCTAAGATGTACGGCTGGGTTGGTCAATT
>Ga0224486_100110_pt1 | contig 40341 bp, 30 predicted proteins | sample TexhydDE_CT_test_FD_172013 | JGI IMG/M metagenome (GOLD analysis project Ga0224486, IMG submission 172013) | Fracking water microbial communities from deep shales in Oklahoma, United States - hydraulically fractured wells DE_CT_test ... | reverse complement strand
GGTAACTGTAAGACGTTATATGGATTACCTGGAGCAGATCGGTTACGTTAAGGTTGATTTAAGATATGGCACCGTGGGCAGGCCGTTAAAAATATATACCCTGGTCAACCTGTTCAGTTCCTGATAGGTACTGTCACATCTATCGGGACGGCGGTCGTCCCCCGTCGCTCCGTGCTACGGGCCGGACGAAACATCGGCTTGCCAGCGCTGCATATACGCCGTAAGTCTACTTTCCTTATGAATAGTTACAGCCTAAGCAGCCCAATCATTATATCGATACTGTTATCAGCGCGATTCGCGTTGTCGGTTTGCTAACCTCGGCTGTGCCGTGTTTCGTATCCGGCCCTCCGCAATGTCGCTCCTTAAGGAACGACCGCCGCCCAACTAGTTTCTAATTTTGGGGCAGTAGCTGATAACTCCTAAAACCCGCCACGGGTTTTTTTTCTTTTTTTAAGAGTCTTATGTGTTTTATGTTGTTTATTTAGCTTTCATTGTTATAGGCGGAAAAATCATTAAAATTTGAATCAGTAAAATCTAAAGCTTTTGAAGAGTGGGAGGGGTATGTATGGAGGGAACGGGCAGAAAGTTTGAAAAGTTACAGGAAATTATCGCCCGTCACGGGGGCGAGGTCTCCCATTTAATTGCCATCCTGCAGGAAGTGCAGCAGGAATACCGCTACCTGCCCGAAGAGGTGCTGACCTGCGTGGCTACGGCCTTAAAAATTCCACCGGCGGTGGTCTACGGCGTGGCTACTTTTTATGCCCAGTTTTCCCTGGTTCCCAAGGGCAAGTATGTTATCCGGGTTTGTAACGGTACGGCCTGTCACGTGCGGGGTTCGGAACCGATCCACTTTGCCCTGCGCAGGGAACTGGGACTTGCGGAGGGCGAGCAGACAACCGCCGACCTGCAGTTTACAGTGGAGACGGTTTCCTGCCTGGGGGCCTGCGGGCTGGCCCCCGTGGTGACCATTAACGACCGGGAAGTGCATGGCCAGATGACGCCCGAAGGTATATTACAGGTTTTGCGGGCCATAAAGTCGGGGGAAAGCAAGGAAGAACGGAGGGAAGCCCATGCTTAAGTCAAGACAGGATTTGCAGGCACTTGCAGAACGGGCCGGGAAAGCCCTGAAAAAAGAAAAATTACGCATCCTGGTCTGTGCCGGCACGGGTTGTGTGGCCAACGGCTCCCTGGGGGTATATGAGGCCTTCCGGGAAGAACTGGCCAGGAGGGAATTACCTTATAAAGTGGAGCTGGTTCGGGAAGAAGAGGACGCCGGAACCGCTTTGAATATCAGCGGCTGCCACGGCTTCTGCCAGATGGGTCCCCTGGTACGCTTTGAACCGCAAGGGGTCCTTTATTTAAAAGTCAGGAAAGAAGACGTTCCTGAGATTGTCGAAGAACACATCCTGCACAACCGGCCGGTGGAAAGGCTGCTTTACCACCATCCGGTTACCGGTCAGGTGGTGGCCAGGGAGGAAGATATACCCTTCTACCAGAACCAGGTGCGCATAGCCCTGGAATTGTGCGGCCTGGTAAATCCGGAGGATATTAATGATTATATTGCCCACGGCGGCTACCGGGCCCTGGAAAAGACCCTGTTTGAGATGACTCCCGAAGAGGTGATTACGGAAATACTGGAGTCCGGCCTGCGCGGTCGCGGTGGAGCAGGTTTCCCCACCGGCCGGAAATGGGCTTTTGCCCGTTCTGCCGCGGGGGAGAAAAAATATGTTATCTGCAACGGCGACGAAGGTGACCCCGGGGCCTTTATGGACCGCAGTGTGATGGAAGGGGCACCTCACCGGGTACTGGAAGGGATGATGATAGCGGGTTATGCCATTGGTGCCGACGAGGGCTACATATATGTACGGGCGGAATACCCCCTGGCGGTTAAACGGCTGAAGAAAGCCGTGGCCGATGCGGAGGCTGCCGGTCTTTTGGGCGACAATATTCTGGGCAGCGGCTTTTCTTTCCGTATCCACATTAAAGAAGGTGCCGGTGCCTTTGTCTGTGGCGAGGAAACAGCTCTCATTGCCTCCATCGAGGGCCAGCGCGGCATGCCCCGGCCACGTCCTCCCTTTCCCGCCCAGAGCGGTCTCTGGGGGTGCCCGACCGTCATCAATAACGTGGAAACCCTGGCCAACGTGGCCCCCATTATCTCCCGTGGAGCAGGATGGTTCAAGCAGTACGGCACTCCCGGCAGTCCGGGAACCAAGACCTTTGCCCTGGCCGGTCAGGTGGCCCACACCGGTCTGGTAGAGGTGCCCATGGGCATAACCCTGCGGGAGGTAGTGTTTTCCATCGGCGGCGGGCTGCGGGAAGGCAAAAAGTTCAAGGCGGTGCAGATCGGAGGACCATCGGGAGGCTGCCTGACGGAGCAGCACCTGGACCTGCCCCTGGATTTCGACTCCCTCCAGCAGGCGGGGGCGATGATTGGCTCCGGCGGTATGGTGGTCATCGGTCAGGACAGCTGTATGGTGGAAGTGGCCAGGTTTTTCATGACCTTCGTGCAAAACGAGTCCTGCGGTAAATGTGTTCCCTGCCGGGAAGGTACCAGGAGGATGCTGGAGCTTCTGACCAAAATCACCAGGGGCAAGGCCACGGAGGATGACCTGCACCTTCTGGAAGAGCTGGCCCTGGTGGTCAAGGACGGTGCCCTCTGCGGCCTGGGTAAGACTGCTCCCAATCCTGTGCTCACTACCCTGCGCTACTTCCGCGATGAGTACGAAGCCCATGTCCGGGACAAGAAATGCCCGGCGGGAGTTTGCAAGGAACTGCTCAGTTACTTTATTGACCGGGAAAAATGCAGGGGCTGCGGATTATGTGCCAGGAATTGTCCCGTAGAAGCTATCAGTGGCGAAAAGAAACAGCCCCACGTCATCGACCCGGTTAAGTGCATCAAGTGCGGTACCTGCATGGAGAAATGCAAGTTCGGTGCTGTTTACACTGCCTGATATTGGAAAGAAAGGAAGTGTCGACGGTTATGTCCACGGGAAAAGTTACCGTTGATGGTCGTGTGGTGGAAATAGGTGATGCCAGGAACATTCTGGAAGTGGTGCGCCGGGCCGGTATCAAACTGCCCACCTTTTGCTACCATTCGGAACTGAGCGTTTACGGGGCCTGCCGTATGTGCATGGTGGAAGTGGAAGGCCGCGGGCTGGTGGCTTCCTGCTCAACGCCTCCCGTTGACGGCATGGTTATTCACACCAGCACTCCCCGCACCCGGCGGCTGCGCCGCATGATCATTGAACTGCTCCTGGCCAATCACGACCGGGAGTGTACCAGCTGCGAGCGCAGCGGCAGCTGTAAACTGCAGCAGCTGGCCCGCCAGATGGGGATTACGGAGGTACGCTTCGGGCAAAGGGATAAGAAGTTACCGGTGGACGATACTTCTCCAGCTATAGTCAAGAACCCCAATAAATGTATCCTCTGTGGCGACTGCGTGCGCATGTGCAAGGAAATCCAGGGCCTGGGGATCTGGGACTTTGCCTTCCGGGGCTCCAAAACCCGGGTAACCACCGCCTTTGGCAAGCCCCTGCAGGAGGTGGCCTGTGTTAACTGCGGCCAGTGCGTGGCCGTATGTCCTACCGGGGCCCTGACCGTAAAGCCGGAAGTGGATAGGGTTTGGGATGCCATCCATGATCCGGAAAAGCTGGTGGTGGTGCAGGTGGCTCCAGCAGTCAGGGTGGCCATCGGCGAGGAATTCGGCCTTTTACCCGGGGAAAAGGCCACCGGGCAGCTGGTAGCCGCCCTGCGGAAAATAGGCTTTGACCGTGTCTTTGATACCCTGTTTACCGCCGATATGACCACCATTGAGGAAGGGATGGAGCTGCTGGGCCGGCTGGAAAAGGGGGGCAGGCTGCCCCTGTTCACCTCCTGCTGTCCGGCCTGGGTAAAATATGCCGAGCAGTTCCACGCCGACCTCCTGGATAACCTGTCCACCTGCCGGTCGCCCCAGCAAATGTTCGGTTCCCTGGTCAAAAAATTTTATGCCCGGGAGATGGGAAGGACCCCGGAACAGGTGGTCTGCGTATCGGTGATGCCCTGTACAGCTAAAAAATTTGAAGCCAGGCGGCCCGAGTTTACCACCGGAGGGGTTCCCGACGTGGATTTCGTCCTCACCACCATGGAACTGGCCCGGATGATCAGGGAAGCGGGTATCGTTTTCAACGAGCTGGAACCGGAAATGTTTGATAATCCCCTGGGCATGGGTTCCGGGGCGGCGGTCATATACGGTGCTTCGGGTGGGGTTATGGAGTCGGTGGTACGCTTTATTACCGCCCACCGGTCAGCCGGCGATGTGGGCCGGGTGGATTTTTACCCGGTACGGGGTATCCAGGGAATAAAAGAAGCCGGGCTGGAAATAGGCGGGCAAACCCTCAAGCTGGCGGTGGTAAACGGCCTGGCCAATGCGGAAAAACTGATCGGTCGCATCAAAGCGGGGGAAGTTTTCTATCATGCTGTGGAGGTGATGGCCTGTCCCGGCGGCTGCCTGGGCGGCGGTGGCCAGCCTTACCCGAACAATACCGCTTCACGGCTGGGGCGGATGAAAGGCCTTTATTCCCTGGACCGGGCGGAACAGCTGCACAGGCCACAGGATAACATATTTGTCACCAGGGCTCTGGAACGGTGGTTCGGCGGCCCGGCCAACGCCAACACCCATCAGGCCCTGCATACCCGCTACTACCCGCGGCGTCGCATCAGCGGCAAACCCGTAGAGTTGAACGGCCGCCGGGATGAGCGCCCGGTGGAAGTGGCGGTCTGCGTGGGCACCAATTGTTACCTCAAGGGTTCCTATGATATTTTAAACAAGTTCATGGCCCTGGCCCGGCAGATGGGTATCGCCGATTACGTGCAGCTGAAGGGAACCTTCTGCCTGGAACACTGCGACCGGGGTGTGAGCATTAAAGTCAACGATGAAATCATTACCAACGTAACCCTGGATAACGCCGAAGAAATCTTTAAGACCAGGATTGCCATCAAGGCCGAGCCACCCTGGGTGGTTTAGGACGGGGCAGGAACCCCGTCCTTTATCGTAGAATTCAACTATTTTCAAGGGGGGCGCTTTCAGTGGGTGAGCGAGCAACCTTTCCCATTACCACCGTGGCCGACCGCTGCCGGGATTGTTACCGCTGCATCCGTTCCTGTCCGGTGAAGGCTATCCGCATCGAGGCGGAAAACGATAAATTGCGTGCCCGCATTGTGGAAGACCTTTGTATCCTCTGCGGGCGCTGTGTTTTAACCTGCCCCCAGGGGGCCAAGAAGGTATCCTCAAGCCTGGAGCGGGTTAAGAAGTTGGTGGCCAGTGGCGAGCCGGTGGCGGCCAGCGTGGCTCCATCCTTTGCCGCGGTACTGCCCCCCGGGTATGTCCCTGTCCTTCCCGCCATGCTCAAGGCCCTGGGCTTTACCCTGGTACAGCAAACTTCCTGGGGGGCGGAACTGGTCTGCCGGGCGCAAAAGCAATTGCCCGGAGGCACATCGTACATTTCGACAGCCTGCCCGGTGGTGGTGAACCTGGTGGAAAAATACTACCCGGAGTTAATTCCCCGGCTCGCCCCCCTGGTATCCCCCATGGTTGCCCACGGGCAGTGGATTAAACAAAACCACCCGCAGGCCCGGGTGGTTTTCATCGGGCCCTGTATCGCCAAGAAGGATGAAGCCAGGCAGTTTCCCTCTGCCGTTGACGAAGTGCTGGGCTTTGACGAGCTTGTGCAGTGGCTTGAAGAAAAAGGGTTTTCCCCCGACCGATTTTCCCCGGCGGAATTTGATCCCCCCCATCCCCATAAGGCCGTTCTATTTCCCGTGGAAGGCGGCCAGCTGCACACCTTGTCCATGAGCACCGATATGCTGGATACCCGGGTGGTGGCCATTTCCGGGCTGAACAATTGTATTGATTTCCTTTCCCAGCTGCAGCGGGGGCAGATTGAAAACCCTCCGGCCTTCATGGAATTGCTGGCCTGCAGCGGCGGGTGCATTGCGGGCCCCCTTGTGGAAGCTGCCGGGGATATCTTCATACGCCGCCGGAGAATTATTGAATACTTCCGAACCAGATCCTCCACACCACTTCCGGGGGGTGAAGGGGAGACCCGTTTCCTGTCCCTTGACTTTCTCCGGCGCCATTACCGGGAACGCAGGATTCACCGGCCCGACCCGCCTGAAGAAGCTATCAGGCGAATACTGGCCCAGACGGGCAAGTACAGTCCCGAGGACGAATTGAACTGCGGTGCCTGCGGCTATAACTCCTGCCGGGAAAAGGCTGCGGCGGTGTACTGGGGGATGGCCGAGGTGCAGATGTGTATTCCCTATATGCGGCGCCGGGCGGAATCCATGTCCAACCTGGTGATCGGTGCCATGCCCAACGGCTGCATTATTGTGAACCGGAACCTGGAGATCCTGGAGGCCAACCCGGCGGTCCGGGAGATGTTTGGCTGGCAGGGGAAAGAAATTACCGGCCGGAAGCTGGATCAACTGATCGATGCCACCAATTTCCGCCGGGTGCTGGCCACAGGGGAATCCCTGAACGTTTTGCATACCTATGATGAACACGACCGGATCATCCGGGAAGTGATCTTTCCCCTGGAAAAAGGGGAGGTTGTGGTGGGCATCCTGGTGGACATTACCCACGAGAAGCGCCAGCAGGAAGAGTTAAGGCAAATGAAGGCCCAGACCATCAAGCGGGCTCAGGAGGTCATTAACAAGCAAATGAAGGTGGCCCAGGAAATTGCCGGCCTGCTGGGGGAAACCACGGCGGAGACCAAGGTTTTGCTCAGCCAGTTAATCCGCCTGATGCAGGAGTAGTGGCTGTAGATAAGGGGGGTGAGCCGCTCTCTTCCCTCGAATAAAATCGGGGGTACTTCAGCGGCGAGTTTTCATGAAAATTTCCCTTGACATTGGGAGGGCTCAGCTAAGTAAGGCCGGGGAAGAGCTCTGCGGCGACAGCATTGAGGTGGTTCGAACCCGCTCTTCCACCATCGTGGTCCTCTCCGATGGCCTGGGCAGTGGGGTGAAGGCCAATATTCTCTCCTCTTTAACCACCAAAACGGCAGCCACCATGCTGCGCATGGGGGGAGAAATCGAGGAGGTCATTGAAACCCTGGCCCAGACCCTACCCACCTGCAGGGTACGTAAGCTGGCCTACAGCACCTTTTCCATCCTGCAGGTTATGGCCAGCGGCCGGGCTTATTTAGTGGAATATGATAACCCTGAAGCTTTTCTCGGCCACGGGGAACAACTGAAGGAAGTCAGCCGGAATCGCCGGATTATCAATGATAAAGATGTTTCGGAAGCTTTTTTCGAACTCCAGGAAGGGGACTGGCTGGTGCTGATCAGCGACGGGGTGGTGCACGCAGGTATCGGGGGCGTTCTGAGCCAGGGCTGGGGCTGGCAAGGGGTACGCGGCTTTCTTTTAGAACTGGCCGCCAAAAACCTGGACGCCGCTGTTTGGGCCAGAGAATTAATCGAGCGATGCCGTCAGCTTTATGCCGGGCGACCCGGCGACGATGCCAGTGTGGTGGTGGTAAGAGCCCTTTGCCCCCGGCAGGTGACGGTGTTGATTGGCCCTCCTGCGGACCGGTCCCTTGATGCCCTGGTGGTGGGAAAACTGGTCCACTCGCCCGGGACGAAGGTGGTCTGCGGGGGTACCACGGCCAGCATTGTGGCCCGCGTTCTGGGCAGGAAAATAGAGGTGGACCTTTCCACCCGCAGCGACCGGGTGCCGCCGGTGGGGTTTATTTCCGGCATTGACCTGGTTACCGAGGGTACCCTGACGGTCCTCTATGCCCTGGAACACCTGCGCCAGGATGTGCCCCTCGAAACTTTACAAAAAGCCAGAGATGGGGCCAGCCGCCTGGCGGCCACCCTGCTCAGGGCGGACTGGGTACATTTTATCGTGGGGCTGGCCGTCAACCCGGCAGCCGCTGGTGGTTATAAACGGCAGACCATCGAAAGACTGATCGACCTGCTCCGGCATATGGGAAAAGAAGTCACGGCTGAATATCACTGATCGGTGTAACCATCTCCTCATTCTTTTCTGTTTATTAATAAAAAATTAAATACCTGGAGGATTTCATAAAATTAAAATAGAATAGTGAAGTATAGGTATGGAGGTGGCTGCGAGTAGCCGTCTCTTTTATTTCTTTTTCGTATGGCGGGTGAGGTGAGGGGTCACCTATGCGCTCTTTGAAGCAACAAATCACCTTACTCGTGGTTGGGGCAATAATTGTCATGACCGCGGGTTTCATGCTGGCGGTTTTTTTTCAAACCAGGGCTACCGCACTTCTGGCTGCGGAGACCAAGGCCATGAGCGACCTGGCTACGGTGGAAGCATTGATTAATTTGCAGTATCCCGGTTCCTGGAAGGTTAAAGACGGTGTGCTGTATAAGGGTAATGTGAAAATTAACGGTAATTATGCCCTTGTCGATTATGTGGAAAGGTTGACCGGTGATTCATGTACCATTTTTTTAAATGATGTGCGCGTAACCACTACCGTGCGTGATAAACACGGCAACAGGGCTGTTGGTACCCGTGCTTCCAGTGAAGTGGTTCAAAAGGTGCTGGGGGCCGGGCAGGAGTATGTCGGTGAAGCTTACGTGGTCGGCAGGAAATACCAGACCGCGTATAAACCAATAACAGATGATAGCGGAAAAATTATTGGTATGCTTTATGTAGGAGCGCCCAGGGCCATTTATGACACCATACTGTACAGTTCACTTAAAGTAATGGGTCTGGTAGCAGTGGTCTTGACCTTGGCAATAGGATTGGGGGTCTGGGTTTTTACCCAGCGCACCATTATCGATCCCCTGCAGGAGATCATTGCGGGTACGAGGCAGGTGGTCCTGGGCAGCCCGGGGTTACCTGTGGCCGTTCACAGCAAGAACGAGATTGGTGAACTGGCCCGGGCTTTTAACCAGATGGTGGAAGGAATGCAGGCCCTGGCCAACGAACTGGGCAAGGTGGTCAGTTTTGCTCAAAGCGAAGGGCATCCCTCCGCAGGGAATGCGGTTACTCCAACTAAGAGGAAAGAAATGGAAAGGTTTCCTGAGGAACTTCCCAAGGGCTTGAACAGGATTACACTGGAACAGGTGGTCAGGTTTCTAGAGCGTAATAAAGAAAATGGCGTATCCTCCGATGAGGTAGCCGGGGGAGTGAATCTTTCCAAGGTTACCGTCCGGCGTTACCTTGATTATCTGGAACAATGTGGCCTCCTGGATATTGATCAAAAGTATGGTTCGGTGGGCAGGCCGTTGAAAATTTACAGGATAAAAACGTAAAATATACCTGGCCCGGCGGGCTCACTGCAGGTTGCTCCTGCTGTAAAACCGGGGCACATAAAGAGTATATCAATATCCTGATACCCCGCTTAAAAGGGGTTTTATTTTTTCTTGTTTTGGATCTTGGGTTTTTAATTATTTAATTTAATTTTTTGTTATTTATTTAAATTTATTTTATTAAAATCCGATTTTAATTTAACATTCTTTTCTAAAATTGCCGGGGGCCAATGGCGCCAATATAATAGCTATTGATTGAATTCAAAAAATTATAAAAGGAAGGTGATGCAAGAAAAAGTCAGGTTCTAGCAGAGACTTATTTCTGTATGACCAGATATTGCTGGTAACATCAAGTTTTAAGGAGGGAATTAACCGATGGCCGTTCTAAAACCGGCGGAAGTTTTGGAATCCTGCGGCAATGTGGGGGCCATGCGAGCCAGGACGGGGTTTTTGAAGACTTTAATGCTTGCCTTCCTGGCCGGTGCATACATTGCTTTTGGAGCTTTATTAATGGTTACCGTGGTGGCTGGTCTTCCCCAGGAAAGCTTTGGCACACTGACCAAATTCATTGGTGGTGCGCTCTTCCCCATCGGCCTGATTTTGGTTATACTTGGCGGTGCGGATCTGTTTACCGGTGATGTAATGTACAATACTGTAGGTCTGCTGGAGAGTAAAATGAGTGTTAAAGAACTTTGGAGAAACTGGTTTTTAGCTTACGCGGGAAATTTCCTGGGGGCAATATTTGTAGTTTATCTGGCTATGTCTTCCGGCTTTCTTTCCACCGAACCCTGGCTGAGCTGGATCCAGAAAACTGCCGTAACGAAAACTTCCCTTACTTTTGAGCAGGCCTTCTGGCGCGGTGTCGGCTGCAACTGGCTGGTTTGCCTGGCTTGCTGGCTGGCCATGGCTTCGGATCATGCAGCCGGTAAAGTTTTGGGGATCTGGCTGCCCATCATGGCTTTTGTCACCATGGGGTTTGAACATAGCATTGCCAACATGTTTTTTATCCCTGCCGGGATCTGGGCCGGTGCACCGGTAACCTGGAATCAGTTCTGGCTTAATAACCAGTTACCTGTTGTCCTTGGCAATATCGTAGGCGGCGGGTTGTTCGTAGGGGCAATTTACGCTTTTTGTTATGGCAACCTTTCCAGATTGTTTCTTAAGGATCGCTTTTCCTATAAAATAAATGAACATACCGATAAATGAACATACCGTTAAAAGATAGACATCCTTTCCGCTTTATTTTTTCAGCATGGTCTGTCCGGGCTTTAACAGCCGGTGGTAAATGCAGGTAAATATTAAATGTCGGCACGGGAAGGAACTGCGGAAGTGCCGGCGAATTTGTTTCTGCAGGGAGTAATTAAAAATTTTTATTGAAATCTGACATCTGGAGGATTTCCGGTGAATAAAAGCGAATTAAGAAAGGATGTCTTAAAAGCACGGGGCAGCCTTTCTCCAGGGGAAGTAGCCGAAAAAAGTAAGCGGATTTTGACCCGTGTACTGTCCCTGGAAGAATTTCACCGGGCCAAGACCCTCATGGCCTATGTGGACTTCCGCAATGAGGTGCAGACCGGCGCCCTGATCATGGAATCCATGGCCCGGGGGAAAAGGGTGGCCGTACCGGTGACCGACGTGGCCGGCAGGCGTCTGACACCGTCCCTGCTGCTGGATTATCCAGGGGACCTGGCGCCGGGAACGTGGGGTATTCTCGAACCACGTCCTGAGTGCCTGCGACCCCTGGAACCGGAAGAGCTGGATCTGGTGATCGTACCGGGGGTAGCCTTTGACCTCCAGGGCAACCGGCTGGGCTACGGGGGAGGCTTTTACGACCGCTTTCTGCCCCGCACCAGACCGGATACCGTCTGGCTGGCCCTGGCTTTTGAGGTGCAGATCCGCCCGCACATTTTAACCGGGCCCCATGATTGCCCGGTGCACATTCTGGTTACTGAGGAGAGGGTAGTTTATACCCGCTAGTCAGTCCGGGCGCCTGCGGCGCACGGGCCTCTGGGGAAAGTAATGGGAGGAGGGAAATTTTGGTGAGCTGTCAGTGTGGATGCGGTCAGGATGATGCGGCTAAAAAAGAAGCCCTGGAGAAGGTTTTTGAGCAGTACCGGGGCACCAAGGGGGCACTCATCCCGCTGTTGCAGGAAGCTCAGGAAATTTACGGGTACCTGCCCGGGGAAGTGATGCAGAGGATTGCCACCGAGCTGAAAGTTCCCTTCAGCAAGGTTTTTGGGGTGGCCACTTTTTACGCCCAGTTCCATTTGAAACCCCGGGGGCGGAATATTGTCAGGATCTGCCAGGGGACGGCCTGCCATGTGCGGGGAGCGGCCAGGGTATTTCAATCGGTGTCGGAGAAACTCGGTGTGGGTAAAAATGAAACCACCGCCGACCTGCGCTACACCCTGGAAACGGTGGCCTGCCTGGGGGCCTGCGGTCTCGCTCCGGTGATGATGGTTAATGACGATACTCATGGCCGGCTGACTCCAGAGCGGGCGGCTGAGGTTCTTGAACAGTACAAGTAATGAGGGGGCGGTGCCAGAGATGAAGTCATTAATGGATAAATGCTGTGAAAAGTGCTTCCATTCTCCATCCAGCCCCTGCCAGGATTATATTAAATGTCGCCAGCAGGGGCCCCTGTGTCACGATGATGAAAACTGCCGGGCCAAGTTCAAGGAATTTCTGGAGAATATTCACCTGCCTGCGGACAGCTTCAGACGGCAGGTTCTCATATGTGCCGGTACAGGCTGTACATCTTCCGGTTCCCGCAAACTGGTGGATGCTCTGCGGGAAGAGCTGGCCAGGCACGGCCTGCAGGACAAGGTGACGGTAAAAATTACCGGCTGCCACGGTTTTTGCGAACAGGGTCCGCTGATGATTGTAGAGCCCCAGAAAGTTTTCTACACCCGTGTCCAGCTGGAGGACATCCCCGAAATTGTGGCCAGCCACCTGGTTGGTGGGCAGGTGGTTGAGCGCCTGCTCTACGTTGATCCCGCCACCGGTGAAAAATCCCTCACCTACGAGACCGTTCCCTTCTACGCCAAGCAAAAGCGTCTGGTGCTTGCCAATTGCGGGCACATCAATCCCGAAGAAATTGCCGACTATGTGGCCAATGATGGTTATCTGGCCCTGACCAGGGCGTTGTTTGAAATGACCCCCGAGCAGGTAATTGAAGAAGTCAAGACTTCCGGTTTGCGGGGCAGGGGCGGCGCCGGTTTCCCCACGGGGATGAAATGGAGCTTTGTCCGTGCCGCAGAAGGGGACAAGAAGTATGTGGTCTGCAACGCCGACGAAGGCGACCCGGGAGCCTTTATGGACCGCAGCGTGCTGGAGGGCGACCCCCATGCGGTGCTGGAAGGGATGCTGATTTGCGGTTATGCCGTGGGTGCCGACGAGGGTTACATTTACGTGCGGGCCGAGTATCCCCTGGCCATTCACCGGTTGAAAATAGCCATTGCCCAGGCCGAGGAGTGCGGTCTTCTGGGAGACAACATCCTGAATTCCGGATTTAATTTCCGCATTAAGATAAAAGCCGGTGCAGGGGCTTTCGTTTGTGGCGAGGAGACAGCCCTGTTAACCTCCATTGAGGGCAACCGGGGTATGCCGCGGCCCAGGCCACCTTTCCCGGCACAGAAAGGTTTGTGGGGTAAACCCACCAACATCAACAACGTGGAGACATTTGCCAATGTACCCCTGATTATCCGCAACGGCGGTGCCTGGTATGCCGCCATGGGTACGGAAAAGAGCAAGGGCACCAAGATTTTCGCCCTGACCGGCAAGGTAAACAATACGGGTCTGGTGGAAGTGCCCATGGGCATCACCATGCGGGAAATTATCTTTGGTGTGGGCGGCGGGATCAGGGATGGCAAGAAGTTCAAGGCAGTGCAGATTGGCGGACCTTCCGGGGGCTGCCTGCCCGAGGAACAGCTGGACCTGCCCATCGACTACGAGTCCCTCACCTCCGCGGGGGCCATCATGGGTTCCGGCGGCCTGGTGGTTATGGACGAGACTACCTGTATGGTGGATGTGGCCCGGTTTTTCCTGAACTTCACCCAGGCTGAATCCTGCGGCAAGTGCACTCCCTGCCGTGAAGGTACCAAACGCATGCTGGAAATCCTCACCCGCATCTGCGAAGGCCAGGGTAAGGAAGAAGACATCGAGACCCTGGAACGGCTGGCCCGGGTGGTCAAAAGTACGGCCCTGTGCGGCCTGGGACAGACCTGTCCCAACCCCATCCTGTCCACGCTGCGTTATTTCCGCCATGAATATGAGGCCCATATTAAGGACAAGCGCTGCCCGGCCCATGTTTGCCAGGCTCTTCTGGTATACACCATTAATCCTGAGAAATGTACCGGCTGTGGAGCCTGTGCGCGGGCCTGCCCGGCTGGAGCCATCAGCGGTGAAAAGAAACAGCCCCATGTTATCGATGCCTCCCGGTGTATCAAGTGCGGCAACTGCATGCAGAAGTGCAAGTTCGGTGCCGTGGAAAAGGCGTGAGCGGCCGCAGACCAATGCCGCATTTGCAGCGCCGCCAGTCCGGTCCGAAGCGAGTATGGCAGCGGCATCGGTTTATTGCAACTAATTCAGGCTTTTTCTGATGCCGCTGCGGCGAGAATTTTTAGCTTATTCGATAGAAACCATTTTGTCAGCGCGGAGCACTGGAGTGAGCGTGAACAACGCGGCACCATAGCGGGATCACTGAACATTTACGCCGGAAGGACGCAGTGATATATCCGTTGTAGTGAGGGATAAGGGGGAATAAAAGTGCCCAATGTTACTTTGACCATAGATGGGAAGCAGGTGACCGTACCGGCCGGCACCACCGTGCTGGAGGCGGCCCGGTCGGCAGGGATTTTTATCCCCACCCTGTGCCACGACCCCGCCATACCGGGGTTCGGGGCCTGCCGCCTTTGTGTGGTGGAGATTCCGGGGATGCGTAACCTGCCGGCCTCCTGCGTGACCACCGTGGCTGAGGGAATGGTGGTCTATACTGCTTCGGAGGCGGTAATTGAAGCCAGACGGACCATCATCGACCTGCTGCTGGCCAATCACCCCCAGGATTGCCTGACCTGCGAGAAAAACGGGGATTGCCGCCTGCAGGATTACGCCTTTATGTACGGGGTCCGGCAGACCAGCTTTCACGGTGAGAGGAAAAATTACCCCCTGGATGATTCCAACCCTTATATCATCAGGGATCAGAACAAGTGCATTCTTTGCGGTAAATGCGTGCGCACCTGCCAGGCCGTTCCCGGGCGCAGTGTGATTGACTTCGGCTACCGGGGCTTTAACACCAGGGTGGTTACAGCTATGGATGTGCCCCTGGGTGAGTCGGAATGTGTTTATTGCGCGCGCTGTGTGGCCGTCTGCCCGGTGGGGGCATTGACCTATAAGCCCATGGCCGGCAAGGGGCGGACCTGGGAAATTGAAAAGAAAACCGTCACCTGTACTTTTTGTGAAAACGGTTGCACATTTGATTTGAACATTAAAAACGGCAAGGTAATTGGTATAACGGCCAAAGAGCCCGGTCCCGGCCGGCCCCTGTGCCTCAAGGGCCGCCTGGGCCTGGAGCTGCTCTACGTTGATGAACCGTTGACCCCGATGCTGAAAAAGGACGGGCAGTTTGTTCCCGTATCCTGGGCTGAGGCCCTGGGTCTGGAAGGGGTTTTATCCAGGATAAAGGAACTGGAAGGGAAAAAGCAAGCGTGATAGTTACCCGGCATCTTTGTTAGATGCCGATGCCGAAGCCGGGAAAGGAAGGGCAGCGGTCGTCCCCGGGAGCGGTCCAGGGGGACGACCGCTGGCCCGGGTAGTTTAGGCGACAGTATCTTTCCGGAAGGAGGTAGAATTAAGTGGCGGAAGTCACCTTGACCATAGACGGGAAGCAGGTGACCGTACCGGCCGGAACCACCGTGCTGGAGGCAGCCCGGCAGGCGGGAATCTTCATCCCCACCCTTTGCCACGACCCGGATCTCACCCCGTGGGGCGGCTGCCGGCTGTGCGTGGTGGAAATCGAGGGCATGCGCAACTTGCCGGCCTCCTGCGTCACCACCGCCACCAGCGGCATGGTGGTTCATACCGCTTCACCGGCTGTGGTGGAAGCCCGGAAAACCATCATCGAACTTTTACTGGCCAACCACCCCATGGACTGCCTGACCTGCGGTAAAAACGGCGACTGTCGCCTGCAGGATTATGCTTACCTGTACGGCGTCCGGCAGGCCGGTTTTGCCGGGGAGCGCCACAGTTACCCCATTGAAGATGATAACCCCTTCATAGTGCGGGACTTGAATAAATGTATCCTGTGCGGCAAGTGCGTGCGGGCCTGCGCCGAAATCCAGGGCAAAAACGTAGTGGATTTTGCCTACCGGGGTTTCAACACCAAAGTAACGCCGGCCATGGATATCCCCCTCTCCGGCTCCGATTGTGTCTTTTGCGGCAACTGTGTGGCCGTGTGCCCGGTGGGGGCCCTCCAGGAAAAGGGCCTGCGCTCAAGTGCCCGCACCTGGGAAGTCAAAAAAGTACGTACTACCTGTCCTTACTGCGGCACCGGATGTACCTTCGACCTCAACGTCAAAGACGGCCGGGTGGTAGGGGTTACCTCCTGTGACGGGGAGGTCAACGGGCGGGCCCTGTGCGTGAAAGGCCGTTTTGGTTACGGTTTTATCCACCATCCCGACCGGCTGACCAGACCCCTGATCAAGCGCAACGGGGTCTTTGAGGAAGCCAGCTGGGAAGAGGCCATCAACCTGGTGGCCGAAAGGCTGGGGGCAATTAAAAAAGAATACGGTTCCGGTGCCCTGGGGGTCCTGAGCTCGGCCCGGTGCACCAACGAAGAGAACTACTTGATGAGCAAGTTCACCAGGGTCGTGCTGGGGACCAACAACATCGACCACTGTGCCCGTCTCTGACACGCGCCTACTGTCGCCGGTCTGGCGGCAGCCTTTGGCAGCGGGGCCATGACCAACCCCATCGGAGATATTGGGGGAGCCGACTTTATCCTGGCCATTGGGACCAACACCACCGAGTCGCACCCGGTTATCGGCCTTCAGGTGAAAAAGGCCGTGCGCAACGGCGCCACCCTGGTGGTGGTGGACCCCCGCAGGACAGAGGTGGCCGGTCTGGCCCACCATCACCTGCAGTTGAAATCGGGCACGGACATCGCCCTTTTAAACGGCCTGGCCAATGTGATTATTTCCGAAGGCCTGGTGAACAAGGAATTTGTGGACACCCGTACTGAAGGGTTTGAAGCCCTTAAAGAAACGGTAGCCAGGTACACTCCCGAATATGTGGAACAAATTACCGGTATCAGTGCGGACATCATCCGGGAAGTGGCCCGGGGTTACGCCACGGCTAAAAACGCCACTATTCTTTATACCATGGGTCTCACCCAGCATGTCTGCGGTACCCATAACGTTTTTGCCGTGGCCAACCTGGCCATGCTCTGCGGGCATATCGGCAAGCCCCACAGCGGCGTGAATCCCCTGCGGGGGCAGAACAACGTCCAGGGAGCCTGCGACATGGGCGCCCTGCCCAACGTTCTCACGGGTTACCAGAGTGTTACCCTTGAGGAAGTAAGGTCAAAATTTGCGGAGGCCTGGGGAGTGGGTGAACTACCGGCCACGCCCGGGCTTACCGTGGGTGAAATGCTCGAAGCCGCTGCCCGGGGAGAAATCAAGGGAATGTACATCATGGGCGAAAATCCCGTGCTTTCCGACCCCGATGCGGACCATGTGATTCACGCCCTGGAAAAACTGGATTTCCTGGTGGTGCAGGATATTTTCCTCACCGAAACGGCCAGGCTGGCCGATGTGGTTTTGCCCGCCGCCAGCTTTGCCGAAAAGGACGGTACCTTTACCAATACCGAGCGCCGGGTGCAGCGGGTGCGCAAGGCCATTGAACCGGTTGGGGAAGCCAAACCTGACTGGCAGATCATCTGCCTGGTGGCCACTGCTATGGGCTATCCCATGCAGTACGGTTCACCGGCGGAAATCATGGAGGAGATTGCCCGCCTCACCCCCTCCTACGGCGGCATTTCCTACCAGCGCCTGGAGAACGGCAGCCTGGTCTGGCCCTGTCCCGCTCCCGATCACCCGGGAACGCCCATCCTGCACGCGGGCAAATTTGCCCGGGGGCTGGGCAAGTTCCATCCGGTGGAATACGTACCCCCGGCCGAGCAGCCCGACGAAGAATACCCGCTCATACTTAATACCGGCCGGCGGCACTTCCACTACCATACCGGGACCATGACCCTGCGCACCGGTGCCCTGGAGGAGTACTACGGCCGGGAGTACCTGGAGATCAATCCAGCCGACGCCCGGGCTCTGGGCATTGCCGACGGCGAACGGGTGCGGGTTATTTCCCGCCGGGGTCAGGTGGAAGTAACCGCCCGGGTTGTGGATACCGTACCGCCGGGTGTGGTCTTTACCTCCTTCCACTTCCCGGACGTGGCCATCAACAAGCTGACCAACCCGGCCCGCGATCCGGTGGCCAGGATACCCGAATTAAAAGTCTGTGCCGTACGGGTGGAGAAGATCGCCTGAGTTATTATAGGCAGGACCCAGCTTTCGCCAGAGGCTGGATCCTGTTTATCACGGACTTGTAAAACGGTGCGCCGGTCGCAAGTCACTGGCTTACGGCCGGCGCACTGCTTAGTTCGTCCAGGGGAGGGATTCATCTGAGGGAGGTATTTGCATTACTTGATCCCGTACCCGTGGGGTTGTTGCTGGTTGATGCCGGGGGAAAGGTGGAGTTTTTGAACCGGGCCGCTGAAGAGCTCCTGGGTATAGAAAGAAGTGCGGTTGCGGGGAAGCGAGCTAGGGAAATCTTACCCGGCTCCCTGGTGGAACAGTTATGGCCGCAGGAGGGCTCACCTTCAGGCGCGAAGCTGGAAATAAACGGCCGGAAGGTGGCCGTGCAGGTCAACCCGCTGGCGGGGGAAGAAAGGGCGGGCGGGTTGATGCTGGTTTTACAGGATATCTCCCTGTGTGAATCCTTGAGAGAAGCCAAGGAAGAACTGGAAGCCATCTTTAACTCTTCTTACGACGAAATTTATGTTGTCGACGGCGAGGGATACACCCGCAGGGTGAACAAGATTGGAGAAAGCTACTACGGGGTGGAAGTGGAAAAGATAATAGGTAAACATTACAGCGAAATGGAGGAGGAGGGTTATTTCAACCCTTCCGTATCCCGCCGGGTTTTTGAGGAAAGACGGCGGGTGACCATGGTCCAGCGCACGAAAACGGGCAAGACCCTCATTGTCACCGCAAATCCGGTATTTGACGATTCGGGCAGGATCACCCGCATAGTGGTTAACTCACGGGATGTTTCCGAGCTGATCAATTTAAAGCAGCGGTTAGAAGACACCGAACAGCTGGTGGACAACTACCGCCGGCTGGTGATGTACCTGCGGCAGGAAAAGCTGGAGAACACGGAAATTATCGCGGTCAGCCCGCAAATGAAACAGGTCCTCGATCTGGTCGACCGGGTGGCTCAGGTGGATTCCACCATCCTGATTACCGGCGAATCCGGTGTGGGCAAAGGCGTTATTGCTTCCCGCATTCATAAATTGAGCAAAAGGTGCAAAGGACCGTTTATCACCATCAACTGTGGAGCCATACCCGAGAATCTGCTGGAGTCGGAGTTGTTTGGCTATGAGCCCGGGGCCTTCACCGGGGCCAGGCGGGAGGGGAAGAAGGGCTTAATTGAAATGGGTGACGGGGGAACCGTTTTTCTGGATGAGGTGGCGGACCTGCCGCTGAACCTGCAGGTCAAGCTGTTGCAGGTAGTTCAGGAAAAAAAGTTAATACGTGTCGGGGGCAGCCAGCAAATCGCGGTGAATGTGAGATTTATCGCCGCCACCAACCGCGATATTCAAAAGATGGTCAGGGAAGGATTGTTCCGGGAGGATCTTTACTACCGGTTGAATGTTGTCCCGGTCACCATTCCTCCCCTGCGCTACCGCAAAGAAGATATTGTGCCCTTGATTGAGCATTTCGTCAACAAGTTTAATCTGAAATATGACATGAATAAACATTTCTCACCGGAAGTTCTGGACTTACTGGTAAAATACCACTGGCCGGGTAATGTTAGGGAAGTGGAAAACCTGGTGGAACGGTTGATGGTTACCACCGACAGCAACCTTATTGAGACAGTGCATATTCCCGATTATGTTATCAATTCCAACGGGGAACTTCCCGGCAGGGTATATGTGCTGGGGATATGCCCCCTGAAACAGGCCGTCGATGAGGTGGAAAAGCAGTTAATTATGCTGGCGTCACAGCGTTGCAAAACCACCTATGAAATGGCCAGCGTCCTGCAGGTTAACCAGTCTACCATTGTCAGGAAGATCCAGAAGTACCGCGTGCAACCCACGGGGAGCAAACAGAAGAAAAAATTAAAAGAAGCTGAATAATGCGATTGTGCAATAAGTATAATCCCATTTTGCATTACCAAAAGGGGACAAAGTTTTTTGGAAGGTACATTTATTTTGGATTTGTGTAGGTATTTATTAATGATTTTCTGCATCTGCCCGGTTATTTAAAATTACAGAAGTCTTGTCAATGTTGCGTCAATTAAGATAATTAAAACTGGCATGCTTCTTGCGCCCTTTAAGGGTAAAACCTCCCGGAGGGAAATCCGGGCAAACCCTTAAGGGGAGTGATTTGATGAGCAAGCAGTTGAACAGTTTTGATCTGGCATGTAATCACGTTCTGTTGGCGGTGAAAAGGCTCAACCTCAACCCGGCGGTTTACGAAATTCTGCGCAACCCGGAGCGGGTGCTGACGGCGGCCATACCGGTCAAAATGGACGACGGCAGCATTAAAGTTTTCACCGGCTACCGGGTACAGCACTGCAGTGTACTGGGCCCTTTTAAGGGGGGGATAAGGTTCCACCCGGATGTGGATATGGACGAGGTGAAAGCCCTCGCCCTGTGGATGACCATGAAGTGCGCCGTACTGGGGCTGCCCTATGGCGGCGCCAAGGGTGGAGTGACCTGTGACCCCAGGGAGATGTCCCTCGATGAGCTGGAAAGGCTGAGCCGGGGTTACATCAAGGCCATGTACCCGTTGCTGGGACAGGAAAAGGACATTCCTGCCCCGGACGTTTACACCAACGCCCGGGTGATGACCTGGATGATGGATGAGTTTTCAAATATTAAGGGGCATAACGAGTTCGGGGTTATTACGGGTAAACCCCCGGTGGTAGGAGGCTCGCTGGGACGGGAAGAGGCCACGGCCAGGGGTTGTGTCATTGCCGTGCGGGAAGCGGCCGCAGCGCTGGGGATCAGCTTAAACGGCGCCACCGCTGCCGTGCAGGGCTATGGCAACGTGGGGAGCACTGCCGCCAGGCTGTTGCACGAAATGGGCTGCCGCATTATTGCCGTATCCGACTCTTCCGGCGGCATATATAACCCCAGGGGGCTCGACCCGGTGGCGGTGCTGCAATTCAAGAAGAATACGGGGACTGTAAAAGGGTATCCGGGCAGCCGTCCCATCAGCAACGAGGAGTTGCTGGCCTTGAACTGTGATATTCTTATCCCGGCGGCCCTGGAAAACCAGATTACCGAACAAAACGCCCGGAACATAAAAGCCCGGATTATCGGTGAGGGAGCCAACGGCCCCACCACTCCCGGCGCAGACCGGATCCTGAATGAGAAAAAGATTTTTGTCATTCCCGATATTCTGGCCAATGCCGGCGGCGTAACCGTTTCCTACTTCGAGTGGGTGCAGAACAATACCGGTTACTACTGGTCTGAAGAAGAAGTGAACCGCCGCTTGGAGGAAAAAATGGTGGCCGCCTTTAAAGAAGTGTATCAAATGTACAGGGCCCATAAGGATCTGAATATGAGGGATTGTGCGTACCTGGTGGCCGTACAGCGCCTGAGCGAAGCCATGTGGCTGCGGGGATGGCTGGGTAAAGGTGCCGAATACAGCGAGAAGCGGGAAGCTGTTCTGGCATAGAAGCGCTTAAAAGCCTGCGGAAGCTGGTTGCCATCACTGCTCGTTCAATATTTGTAAAATCCCGGGTCTGATGCTGGCCCGGGTTTTTAGTTATAAGAGATAATGCGCCATGACAATTAGCAATGCCAACATGCATTGGACAAGTTGATGCTATTTCCTTAGAAAAAACAAAAATGTTTTTTATTTTTTAATGCGATTGTGCATTTTAATTACTTTTGCAAAATCACAAAAGACAAAATATTATCCTTTTTCGTTATTTTAAATTGGGTATAAGGTTTGCAATTCTTGCAGATTGTGGGTTTAAACATCGCTTGCCGGTGAAAGGTGGTGAAAATCGCGGAAAATTTGTACTATTAAGGGTTTGTTTAAATATTTGACAAAAATTAAAAACAGGAGGCTATGTTATGGAGCAACAAAAAAGCTTTGCGCGGGTTTTAACCCGCAAAGACGTGCTGGCTCTGGCCTTTGGGGCTATGATTGGCTGGAGCTGGGTAGTCCTGGCGGGTACATGGATTGAATCAGCGGGTTCCGTAGGGGCAATGCTGGCCTTTCTCATTGGTAGCATAGTAGTTATCTTTGTGGGCTTGACTTATGCTGAATTGACACCGGCCATGCCCAAGGCGGGCGGTGAATTTGTTTTTAGTTACCGCGCCATGGGGATTACCCCTTCCTTCATTTGCGGCTGGATCCTGGCTTTAGGTTATACTTCGGTAGTGGCTTTTGAGGCTGTAGCCCTGCCTACCGTGGTGGAGTATCTTGTGCCGGACTACAAACACGGTTATCTCTGGACGGTTGCCGGGTGGGATGTATATGCTTCCTGGGCGTTGATTGGTATCATTGGTTCCATCATCCTTACCATTGTTAATTACATTGGTATAAAGCCGGCAGCATTTTTGCAGGGAGTGCTTACATTATTGATTGTTGTTGTAGGCCTTATGCTCATGACCGGTGCCCTGTTTAACGGCAAACCCGGCTATATGGAGCCCCTGTTCGTAGGCGGCATCAAAGGAATTTTTGTGGTTCTGATTATGACCCCTTTCATGTTTGTGGGTTTTGACGTCATCCCCCAGGCAGCGGAAGAAATGAACATTCCGTTAAAGTCAATCGGGAAAATACTCCTCCTGTCCATTTTCCTGGCGGCTTTATGGTACATCATGGTCGTTTTCAGCGTTTCCGTGGCCCTTACCGAGCAGCAGATGCACGCTTCCAGTTTGCCGACCGCCGATGCCATGGCCGCCCTTTTTAAAAGCGGCTGGGCCGCCAAGCTGCTGATCCTGGGCGGCATTGGCGGCATCATTACCAGCTGGAATAGCTTTTTCGTAGGTGCCAGCCGGTTTATTTTTGCCATGGCCCGGGCCAGGTTACTCCCCGATTTCCTGGGCCAGCTGCACCCCCGGTTCAAAACACCGGGCAACGCTATCTTGCTGGTGGGTGTGTTTTCAACCCTGGCCCCCCTCCTGGGCCGCAAAATGCTGGTCTGGCTCGTGGATGCGGGCAGCCTGGCTACCATCGTGGCCTGGACCATGGTGGCCCTGTCATTTTTGATCCTGCGGTACCGTGAACCGGAAATGGAACGGCCTTTCAGGGTTAGCTACGGCAAGCCGGTGGGGTTTCTGGCCGTAATTTTCAGCCTGGGCCTGATTTCCCTGTACCTGCCCGGCAGTCCCGCTGCCCTGGTGTGGCCTTATGAGTGGCTGATCTTCCTGGGCTGGTGCGCTCTGGGCTTGGTTTTCTATTTCTGGACGCGGTCTTCCCATGCAGCGACCAGGGCTGCCATGCAGGAAGTGTTGCAGATTGAAAAGTAGCGCAGTCTGTAAGCGCGCTAGCCGGAATATCGCTGTTCCTTCGCCTTTAATTGATGCAATATCTCCCGACCGGGGGAAGCCTTTTGTCTCCCCCGGTCCGGAAATAAAAAATAGCAGGGGGTTTGGTGTGATGCTTCAAAAAGTTACGGCCGTACCCGGTCCTAAATCAAGCAGTTTGCTGGAAAGGAAAAACAGGTACGTTGCCAGGGGTATTTCCAATACCACTCCTGTTTTCGTGGCCGAAGCAAAAGGAGCCCTGATCAAGGATGTGGACGGGAACGAATTTATTGACTTTTACGGCGGCATCGGCACCTTGAACGCCGGCCACTGTCCCGAGCCGGTGGTGAACGCCATTAAAAGCCAGGCCGACAGGCTCCTGCACACCTGCTTTATGGTGACCATGTACGAGAACTATGTGGACCTGGCCGAAAAGCTGGCTTCTTTGTGTCCCGTCAAGGGAGAAGCTAAAAAGGTCATGTTTGCCAACAGCGGGGCGGAGGCGGTGGAAAACGCCGTCAAGATTGCCCGTTTTTATGCCAGAAAGCCTGGGATTATCTCATTTGAGTGCGCATTCCACGGCCGGACATTGATGACCATGAGTTTAACCAGCAAGGTAAAGCCCTATAAGTTCGGCTTTGGTCCCTTTGCCCCGGAAGTTTACAAGGTGCCTTCGGCATACTGTTACCGCTGTTACTTCAATTCTACTTACCCGGAGTGCGGCCTGCACTGCCTGGAGAATTTCGCCCGGTTCTTTGCCGCCGAAGTGGCGCCGGAAAATATTGCGGCCATGATTATCGAGCCGGTACAGGGTGAGGGCGGGTTTATTGTGCCCCCGCCGGAGTTCCTGCCGGGCCTGCAGAAACTCTGCGAAAAGCACGGCATCGTCTTTATTGTGGATGAAGTGCAGACCGGTTTCTGCCGGACGGGCAGGATGTTCGCCGTGGAGCACTGGGGCGTGCAGCCCGACCTGATGACCGTAGCCAAATCTATTGCCTCCGGATTACCCTTGAGCGGGGTGATCGGCCGGGCGGATGTTATGGATGCACCCGATCCGGGACACATCGGCGGCACCTACGGGGGCAACCCCATTTCCTGTGCCGCGGCCCTGGCCACCATTGATTACATGCAGGAGCAAAAACTGGCGGACCGGGCTGCTAAAATTGGAGAGACGGCTCTGGGGCGCCTGCGGGCCATGCAGGAAAAATATCCTCTCATCGGTGACGTACGCGGCCTGGGGGCCATGGTGGCCATGGAGCTGGTCAGGGACAGGAAGACCAAGGAACCGGCAAAGGAGGAGGCCGGCCGCATTATCCAGGAATGCTACAAGCGCGGCCTGATCATTATCGGGGCGGGCATATTCGGCAACGTGGTGCGCATGCTCATGCCCCTGACCATCACGGATGAACAGCTGGAACAAGGTTTCTCCATTCTGGAAGAAGTGGTGGCCGAAGTGGCCGGTTGATATGGCCCGGCAGTTAAGGAGGGGTTTGTAATGTACGGCTTTTACGGCAGGCTGTTGCGCCTGAACCTTTCTGATCGATCCTTTGCGGTGGAGGAACTGCCGGAAAGCGTGTACCGGGATTACCTGGGCGGGAAAGGGCTGGGCACTTACCTGTTGCTGCGCGAGCTGGAGCCGGGGATAGATCCCCTCTCCCCGGCCAATAAACTGATTATTGCCATCGGTCCCGCTACAGGTACCGTGCTGCCCGGCTCCAGCCGCTACGGGGTGTTCAGCAAATCTCCCCTGACCGGGCTGTACGCCGAATCCTATGCCGGCGGGCGGGTGGCCCCGGCCATCCGCCGCACCGGCTACGACGCGGTGATCATCGAAGGTGCGGCTGATGCGCCGTTGTACGTGGAAATTAGCGACAAAAATGTGCTTTTCCACGATGCATCCCACCTGTGGGGAAAGGATACTTACGCTACGGAAGACGCCGTGCTGGCGGAGGTGGGGCAAAAGGGAGCCGGGGCCATGGTTATAGGTCCGGCGGGAGAAAACCTGGTGCGTTTTGCCTGTATTGAAAATAATTACTGGCGCTCGGCGGGGCGCACTGGCATGGGGGCAGTAATGGGTTCCAAAAAGCTAAAAGCCCTGGTTTTCCACGGGGAAGCCCGCTGTGAGATGGCCGACCCGGCCCTTTTGCAGGAGGCTGCCCGCCGGATCAGGGAAAAGGGCAGGGACAACCCGGGGGTTAAGGCTTACCAGACCTATGGGACCACTGTCATGGTAGGCACCATGAATGCCGCCAGGGCATTTCCGGCCCGCTACTGGACCATGGCCGTTGATCCCGGTTGGGAAAATATAAGCGGGGATACGTTACGCAAAAAATTTGAGGTACAGCCCAGGGCCTGCCCCAACTGTTTTATGGCCTGCGGCAAGTTAACTACGATTAAGGAAGGAAAACGTGCCGGCCTTACACTGGAGGGCCCCGAGTACGAAACCATCTATTCCTTTGGCGGGTTATGCGGCATTAACAGCCTGGAAGAGATCATTTACCTCAACGACCTCTGTGACCGGCTGGGTATGGATACCATTACCACCGGCAACCTGGTGGCTCTAATGATGGAGGCCGGGAAAAGGGGCCGGGTTAAGGGGTATCCCGGTTACGGTGATGCCGAAGGGGCTGCCCGGCTGGTTGAGGATATGGCTTACTCCCGCGGCTCCGGGGAATTGCTGGCCCGGGGAATAAAACACGTTGCCGCTGAACTGGGCCTGGAAGACCTGGCTGTTCACGTTAAAGGGCTGGAGCCGGCCGGTTACGACCCCCGGGTGCTGAAGGGGATGGGCCTGGCCTATGCAACTTCGCCCAGGGGGGCCTGTCACCTGCGGGCCACCTTTTACAAGCCGGAACTCAGCGGCATGATTGATCCCTCCACCACCGAAGGGAAAGCTGCTCTGTTTATTGAATTTGAAAACAGGCTTACGGTTTTTAACACCATGATATTCTGCGTCTTTTTCCGCGATCTGATCCAGTGGGACGACCTGGTGGCCATGATCAAGGGCAGTACCGGCTGGGAGTACACCCGGGAGGAGTTGGCCTGCCTGGCCGGCCGTATTGTCACCGCCACGCGTCTATTCAACACCAGGGAAGGTGCTACGCGAGCGGATGATATGCTGCCGCCCAGGTTTTTCGATGAGCCGGTCAATGACGGGCGGAACGTTATCACCAGGCAGGAGCTGGATGTTATGCTGGATGACTACTACCGCCTGCGCGGCTGGGATCGAAATGGCGTACCGCCCGGAAATTAAGAGGGACAGCGGTCCGGAGGTGCTCGCTACTGGCAAGCATTTCGCGAGCTGCTTTTAGCAATTCCTTTGAAAAAGTCTTGTTAACTTATTTGTTCCATCCTCCTTCATACCCCTACCAGGGGGGTTTTTTTTCCGACAGGATTTTTCCCGCTTAGAGAAGAATTAAAACAATTAGAAAAAGCTGTGGAGAGAAAAGCCATGCACATGATAAGTAAATTTGTAACTCCCGAAATTATTTTCGGAGTGGGGGCCTTGAGCCAGGTGGGTGAAAGCGCCTTACGCCTGGGAGCGACCAAGCTGTTCGTCATCAGTGATCCGGGGGTAATGGCCAACAGGTGGGTGGAAAAGGCCATCGACAGGCTCAAGGAGGCCGGTCTCTCCTATGAAGTATGGTTTGAGGTTACCAGCAACCCGAAGGATTATGAGGTGATCGAGGGGGTCAAGCGCTACCTGGATGCAGGTTGCGATGCCATTCTGGCCGTGGGAGGGGGCAGCCCCATTGACGTGGCCAAGGCCGTGGCCATCCTGGCTACCAACGGGGGAGTCATCCAGGATTATGAAGGGGTCAACAAGATCACCCGCCCCCTCCCTCCGCTGCTGGTTGTGCCCACCACGGCTGGCTCGGGGTCCGAGGTAACCCAGTTTGCCATAATTGTTGACACCCGGCGCAGGGTTAAGATGACCATTATTTCCAAATCCCTGGTGCCCGATATAGCCATTATCGATCCGGTGGTGCTCCAGACCAAGGACGCCAGGTTGACGGCCGCCACCGGGCTGGATGCTTTGTGTCACGCCATCGAATCCTTCGTGTCCCTGGCTGCAACGCCCTTAACCGACGTTAATGCTTTGAATGCCATCTGCCTGGTGGCCAGGTACCTGCGCCCCTCGGTTGCCAGCCGTTCCAACCTGGAGGCCAAATCGGCCATGGCCATGGCTGCTTTACAGGCCGGTCTGGCCTTCTCCAACGCCATTTTAGGGGCCACCCATGCCATGGCCCACCAGCTGGACGCGCAGCTGGACTTGCATCATGGAGAAACCAATGCCATCCTTTTGCCATATGTAATGGAGTTTAACATGATCGCCTGTGTGGAAAAATTCGCCCGGATAGCTGAGGCCATGGGCGAGAATATTGCAGGACTGAGTACATGGGAGGCGGCGGAAAGGGCCATCCAGGCGGTGCGCAGGCTGGCCAGGGATCTTGATATGCCCGATAAAATTGGCGTGGGTAATCTCTCGGAGGAGCAGTTGAAAAGCCTTGCCCGGAACGCCTTGAAAGACGCCTGCATTATTACCAACCCGCGGGATGTGACCGAAAAGGACTTGTATAAACTTTTTGCCCAGGCGTTGAAGAGAGGGATTCAGGTTGATTGACGACAAAGCCAGGTTAATTGAGAATTTAACGGGGGTCAGGTCATCCAAGCTGAATTATTACGTGGAGCTGAAAAAACGCAACCGGGAAATGGCAATCCAGAACCGCCGCCTGGAGATCATCCACCAGTTAAGCCGGGACATCAATATTGATATGTCCCTGGAAATGATTGTCCAGAGGGTTTATGAAAACCTTCCCCCGGTTATCCCCTGCGATTTTCTGGGCCTGATCACGCTGGAAGGCAGTGAGCTGCGCCTGGTGGCCACGCAGCCCCCTTTGCCCTGTAAAGGCCTGGTGGTACCCAGGAATTCCGTGCTCTGGGAGACCATTAGAAAACAGCAAGAACAGGTGTACCTGTGTGTTGCCGGCGACGGGAAACTTCTTGAGGAGCTTCCCGTGCAGGAGCTGGAACTCAAATGCCTGATCCTGGACCCCCTGAAAGTAAAACAAAATATTATCGGTATGCTGATAATCGGTACCCGGGAGAAAAATGTATACTCACAAAATGATCTGGCCTTTTCCCGGCAGCTGGCAGACCAGCTGGCCATCTGTGTTCAAAACCGCCGGCTCTACGAGGAAGTGGTCCAGGCCAAGCGGGAGTGGGAGGAAGCCTTCCGGGCGCGGGTGCAAATGCAGGCCCAGCTGGTCCAGTCGGCCAAGCTGGCGGCCATAGGGGAAATGGCCGCGGGGGTGGCCCACGAGCTTAACAGCCCCATGACTGTGATTATCGGCAACGCCCAGATGCTGCAGCGCGAACTGGGGCCCGAACATCCGTCTTCCCAGCTGCTCAAAGATATCGTCACCTGCGGCCTGCGCTGCAAAAAAATAATTCAGAACCTGCTCACCTTTGCCCGCCAGGAACCCCCGGTGGTGACTCCCACCGACCTCAATGAGGTGGTGGAAAGGGTGCTGAGCCTGGTCAAATATCAGATAAACCGGAACGGGATTGTCATTTGTACGGATCTGGCCCGGGGTCTCCCCATGGTGGCCGCCAACGGGCAGCAGCTCGATCAGGTCCTGATCAACCTTTTGCTCAATGCCCGGGACGCCCTGGATGGGGTAGAAAGGGAGGAAAAGCATATTCATATCCGCACCGGGGTGCGCAGGGGGGAAGACGGCCAGCAGCAAGTGGTTGTGGCAGTTAAGGATAACGGTCAGGGAATCCCCCCTGAAAATTTAGACCGGCTTTTTGATCCCTTTTTTACGACGAAAGAAGCTTCCCGGGGTACCGGGCTGGGTTTGAGTGTAAGCCTTGGCATTGCCCGGGCCCACGGAGGGACCATCGAAGTCGAGAGCCGGCCGGGTGAGGGAAGCACCTTTACGCTGGTCCTCCCTTTGGAGGAGGACCGGTCTTAGATTTTTCTAAATTCAGCTTGTTACCGGAGGGATAATTTTGTCTTTACAGGCACGTATCCTGGTAATAGATGATGAGGTAGAGGTAGGCACATTTTTTCGTTGCCTGCTGGAAAGGAAAGGCTATCGCGTAGTTGTAGCTACAAATGGCCGGGAAGCCTGCAGGGCCATCAACGCGCAGAAGTTTAATGTGGCCGTAGTTGATTTAAAGCTGCCCGATAGCGACGGCCTGTCCCTGCTTCAGGAGATAAAAAAAGTGCAGCCCGATTGTGAAGTCATTATCATGACAGGTTACAGCACCACCAGGACAGCCGTGAGGGCCATTCAACTGGGGGCTTACGATTACATTGAGAAGCCCTTCGAGGACATATCGGAAGTTGAATCCCTGATCGACAAAGCCCTCGATTTTGCCGGTGGTGCTGAAGAAAGGAAGAAAAAGCTTTCTTCCGCCGAATGGAGTCATATTGCCACCCGGGCGGGAATAATTGTCGGAAACAGCCGGGCCATGAACCAGCTTCTTTCCGTGGCTTATAAAATTGCCCGTAAAGATGTTAACGTGCTCATTCAGGGGGAAACCGGTACGGGTAAGGAAGTGCTGGCCCGTTTCATCCATGCGGCCAGCCACCGGAGCGACCATCCTTTTATTCCCGTTAACTGCGGTGCCCTGCCGGAAAATCTACTGGAAAGCGAGTTATTTGGTCATGAAAAGGGTGCGTTTACCGGTGCCATCGGCCAGCGCAGGGGTATTTTTGAACTGGCCAACCACGGCACGCTGTTCCTGGATGAAATTGGTGAGGCCAGCCTGTCCATCCAGGTAAAGCTCCTCCGGGTGCTGGAGACCGGGGAGTTTATGCGGGTGGGGGGAGAAAAACCCATTAAAACCGATGTTCGCATAATTGCCGCCACCAATGTGGATCTGGAGCAGGCCGTCAGGGAAAAGAGTTTCCGGGAAGATTTGTTTTACCGCCTTGACGTGGTGCGGCTGTGTCTCCCCCCTTTAAGGGAGCGCAGGGAAGATATACCAGAACTGGTAAACCATTTTTTAAAAGAGCTTTCCGGACAGGGAACGGGTCAGGAGATAAGAATATCCCCCGAAGCGATGAAAATTATGATGCAGTATTCCTGGCCGGGCAACGTGCGGGAACTGCTCAATGCCATTCAGCAGGCCGCGGCCCTGTGCGATGGGACGGTAATTTTACCCGGACACCTCTCCAGCCGCATAACCGGTAGCCTGAACCAGTTCCCCAGAGCCGGGCCAGCGCTTCTGGAAAATCAGCCGCAGGGTTCACCTTTCCTGGCTCAGTTGCAGAATATGGCGCAAGCAAAAGATTACCTGTCCGGCCTGGAGGACGGGGAACTGTCGCGGGTTTTTCACTTGTTAAAGGTGCTGGAAAAAAATGTGCTCGAGGTAATGTCCCGCAGGGGTCTCCCCTGCCCGCCTCCCGCCACCATTGAGGAAATGGAAAGGGAGGCTATCAACCAGGCTCTGGTTTATTCCCGCGGCAACATTTCCCTGGCTGCCCGTGTTCTGGGCATCGGCCGGAATACCCTTTACAGGAAATTAAAAGAAATGCAGGACGGGGCCAGAAACGGTTGATCTTATTTTTCAAAATTGAGACTCCCTGCTCCAAACTGGTCAGGGTGCTTGTGTCATAATGGAACACCAGAAATGATGAACCGCCTCCAATTTAGCGAATATCAAGATTTTTATATCTGGCATGAATATTGCCTTGCTTTAAATAAACAAAAACATAAAAACTCTTCAAAGGAGAGGGAAAATATGATTGTTTACCTCTCCAGAACATTAATTACGGGAGGCGATTTTGATGGCATTAGGTGAACAGGTTTACGGGTACTACATTCCCACAGTCAACCTCATGGGTATTGGTGCTCACAAGAAGGTCGGCGAGCAGGTGAAAATACTCGGCGGCAAAAGGGCGCTCATTGTTACGGACGCCTACCTGGCCAAGTCCGGTATGGCCGACCGGATTAAGGCCCAGGTGGAAGAGGCAGGTGCCCAGGCTATAATCTATGCCGGGGCCGAACCCAATCCCACCGATAAAAACGTTCACGACGGCTTGAAAGTGTTCCAGGAAAATCAGTGTGACATGATTATTTCCCTGGGCGGCGGCAGCTCCCATGATTGCGCCAAGGGTATCGGCATTGTGGCCACCAACGGGGGTAACATCCGGGATTATGAAGGTGTGGACAAGTCCAGCAAGCCCATGCCCCCCTTTATTGCCGTGAATACCACCGCGGGAACGGCCAGCGAAATGACCCGTTTCTGCATCATTACCGATACCGACCGGAAGGTTAAAATGGCCATTGTGGACTGGCGGGTTACCCCCAACGTGGCCATAAACGACCCCCTGCTCATGGTAGGCATGCCCCCTGCCCTGACGGCGGCAACGGGAATGGATGCTTTAACCCACGCCGTGGAAGCGTATGTATCGACCATGGCCACTCCGGTCACCGATTCAGCTGCACTGATGGCCATAAGATTAATTGCCGGCAACCTGCGCCAGGCCGTGGCCAACGGGCAGAACATGGAAGCCCGGGATAAGATGGCCTATGCCGAATTCCTGGCCGGCATGGCATTCAACAACGCCAGCCTGGGTTACGTCCACGCCATGGCCCATCAGCTGGGCGGCTTTTACAACCTTCCCCATGGCGTATGCAACGCCATTCTGCTGCCCCATGTCTGCCGCTTCAACTTGATTGCCTGCCCGCAGCGCTTTGCCGACATTGCAGTCGCTCTGGGCGAAAACATTGAGGGGCTTTCCGTGCGTGAAGCCGCCGAAAAGGCTATTTCCGCCATTCAAAAACTGTCGGAGGATGTGGGTATTCCTTCCGGTCTCGCCGGGCTGGGAGTCAAGGAGGAAGACCTGGCCATCATGGCTGAAAACGCCATGAAGGATGCCTGCAGCCTGACCAACCCGCGCCTGGCCACCCTGGACGATATAATTGACATCTACCGGCAGGCAATGTAGAATATAAACACTAGATGACTTGCTGATCTGATAGGAGAGTCTAAGTCTCTCCTATCAGCATTTTTAGTAAAAGTTTTGGACAAGGTGTCCTTTTGTGATGCTCTTGCCCTGTTATGGAGCAGGCGGAGTGTTTCAAAATGGTGCATTGGGGGTGCGTAAGCGTCATTTAACCCGGAGTTTTTATGGCATGGAAATTGTACCTGGTTGTTTAGAGCCAATTGAATAGCCTGAATAAACAGGAAGATTGTAGTTGGAAAGATCAATTTTTGCCTAAAAATCTAAATATTAAAGGGGGAGAAAGCGGTGTCCAAGTTCCTGCGGGTGAATATGACCACCGGGGAAGTCAAGTTTGAGGAAGTGCCGGAAAAGTATATGCCCCTTGGCGGCAGGGCACTTACATCCCAGCTGGTTTACGACGAAGTGCCGCCTACCTGTGATCCTCTTGGTCCCTACAACAAGCTGGTTATTGCTCCGGGATTGCTCTCGGGTACCAGCGCACCATCTTCAGGACGCCTGTCCGTAGGAGGGAAGAGCCCCCTCACCGGAGGGATTAAGGAAGCCAATGCCGGCGGTATTACCTCTCAGAAGCTGGCCAACCTGGGCATCAAGGCCATCATCCTCGAAGGTAAGCCCGCTAGCAGCGACTGGTATCTGCTCAAGGTTACTCCCGAGGGGGCAGAGTTGCTGCCCGCCGGCGATCTGGCCGGCAAGGGTACTTACGAGGTAACGGCCATCTGTCGGGAGCGTTACGGTATGAAGGTTGCCGTGATTACCATTGGCCCTGCCGGCGAGATGCTCATGCCGGCCGCGGGGGTAACCAACAACGATAGTGACGGCAACAGCAGCCGCTATGCCGGCCGGGGTGGCCTGGGGGCGGTAATGGGTTCCAAGAGAATTAAGGCCATCGTCGTGGACAGCCCGGCTACCTTTGATGTCCCGGTTAAGGAACCGGAGCGTTTCAAAGCGGCAGCCAGGAAATTTGCGAAAATTTTGCAGGATCACCCGGTCACGGGGCAGGGACTGCCCAGCTACGGCACCAATGTGTTGATGAACATTATCAATGAAGCGGGCGCCCTTCCCACCAGAAACTTCCGCTTCGGCCGTTTCGACAAAGCTGCCGAGGTCAGCGGGGAGAAACTGGCCGAGGTGGCCGTAGCCCGGGGAGGGAAAGCCACCCATGCCTGCCATCCCGGCTGCGTCATGCGGTGTTCCAATGTTTACCCCATGCCCGACGGCAAGGTTTGTGCCCCCATTGAATATGAAACCGCCTGGTGTTTCGGTCCGAACCTGGAAATTGGCGACCTGGATGTAATCGCCAAACTGAACTACATCTGCAACGACGTAGGCCTGGACACCATTGAGACGGGGTGCACCCTGGGTGTGCTTATGGAAGCCGGCGTCATACCCTTTGGTGATGGTGAGGCCGCCATCAGGGCTCTGGAAGAAGTGGCCAAAGGCACGCCCCTGGGCAGGATTATCGGCGGCGGTTCGGCCAATGCCGGCCGGATTTACGGGGTAACCCGCGTGCCCGCAGTGAAAGGCCAGGGTATTCCCGCCTATGACCCGCGGGGCTGCAAGGGCAACGGTGTTACCTATGCCACCACGCCCATGGGTGCCGACCATACCGCCGGGTATGCCGTAACGGCCAACATCCTTAAAGTGGGCGGTTTTGTGGATCCTTTGAAACCCGAAAGCCAGGTGGAGCTTTCCCGGAACCTGCAAATTGCCACTGCGTTCATAGACAGCAGCGGGTTGTGTCTCTTTGTGGCCTTTGCTGTCCTGGATAACCCTGAGGGAATGCCCACCATTGTTGAAATGCTTAACGCCATGTACGGCCTCAATTTAACTGTAGATGACGTGCTCAACATGGGCAAGCAGGTATTGAAGGTCGAGAGGGAGTTCAACCGCAAGGCCGGGTTCACCAGCGCCGACGACCGGCTGCCTGAATTCTTCAGCCAGGAGGAACTGCCGCCTCACAACACTGTATTTGATGTCAGGGCGGAGGAACTGGATCAGGTGTTTAATTTCTAAACTAATCCCGTGGCAGGGCTCCCATAGAGGTGCCCTGCCACCCTGAATTTTAACGGGGGTAGATGATGTGCTGCTGGAAGTACGCGTTTTCAGCGGGCTGGAAAAATTCATGCCCGGGGCCCGCTTCGGCCAGGCTATTGAGGTAGAGCGCCCGGAGGGAACTACCGTGGCCGGCCTCATAGACAGCCTGGGTATTCCCCGGAGCCAGGTCTTTACGGTTCTGGTCAACGGGCGGCACGCAGCCATGGATGCCGTCCTGCAGCCCGGTGACCGGGTATCCTTGTTCCCGCCGGTTGGCGGAGGTTAAGGAGGCAGGTGAATATGCAGGGGTTGACCCGGGAACAACGGGAGCGTTACCAGAGGAATATACTCCTTCCCGGTGTGGGCAGCGAGGGCCAGGAAAAATTGCTGCGCAGCAGAGTACTGGTGGTGGGAGCCGGGGGGCTGGGCTCACCGGTAGCCTACTACCTCGCCGCCGCCGGAGTAGGGCGATTGGGTCTGGTGGATGCCGACGTGGTGGATTTGTCCAACCTGCAGCGGCAAATCCTGCACCGCACCGGTGATGTGGGCCGGCCCAAGGTGGAATCGGCCAGGGATAAGCTGGTGGCTCTAAACCCGGACGTGCAGGTGGAGGTTTTCCTTGAACGCCTGAGCGCTGCCAGTGCCGTGTCCCTGATCGAGGGATATGACATTGTTGTTGACTGCACCGATAATTTTGCCACCCGTTTCCTGCTCAACGAAACCTGCCTGCGCCTGGGGAAGCCCTTCATCTACGGCGGCGTGCTGGCCTTTGCCGGTCAGGTGATGACTGTGGTGCCCGGTGCCGGTCCCTGCCTGCGCTGTATTTTCCCGCGCGAACCGGATCCGCACGTCCCCGGCTGTGCGGAACTGGGGGTCCTGGGGGCCGTGCCCGGTGTTATCGGTACCATCCAGGCCACGGAAGCCATCAAGTACCTCCTGGGCCTTGGCGATTTGCTGGTTGGCCGGTTGCTCACTTATGACGCCCTGTCCATGACTTTTTTGGAGGTATCTGTGGGCCGGGATCCCGGATGTCCGGCCTGCAGCCAGGAAATGAGGTGACGGTGTTTGGCCAGAATAGAACTGCGGGCTTTCGGCCCGTTGATGAAGATATTTTCCCACCGCGGCTGGCCCTTTCCCCTGCCTGTGGAAATTGCTCCCGGTGATACTCCCGGCACCCTGTTAAAGCGCCTGGAGATACCGGAAGAACAGGTGGAAGTGGTTTTTGTCAACGGCCGGGTGGAAAAAATGAGTCACCCTCTGCAGGACGGCGATCGGGTGGCTTTTGTCCCGCCGGGGGTGCCGTCCATTCACAGGGTAATGCTGGGGTTTTACAGCAGAAAATCATAGTTCGGGTTCTTTTTATACAACACCTTCACGGTGTTTTTTATTTATTGCCGGCAGGTTTCCGGGAGCCGGCTGTAGAAATTTTCGTTGACATTATTTTCAGGGGGTACTTTCATGGCCAGAGAACTGGCGGTCAACCCCGGCAGGTGTACCGGTTGCTGCACCTGCGCCCTTACCTGTGCCATTACCCACCAGGGGGAGTTTAAGCTTACCGGAGCTTTTATCAGTATTGCCAGGGATGAGTTTGAGGGAACGTTTACCATTACCTTTTCCTCCCTTTGCCGCGGCTGCAAAAAGTGTGCCCTGGCCTGTCCTTCGGGAGCCCTGCGGGTGGTCGATGTAGAGGAAATGGCGGAACAGGAGGGGTAGTGCGTGTACGGTTACAGCGGTAAAATCCTGGATATCGACCTTACTGCCGGCAGGATGAAGGAGCGACCCGTGGAACAGGATTGGGCCAGGGAATATTTGAGCGGCCTGGGATTTAACGCCCGCCTGCTCTACGAGGAAATTCCCGCCGGCGCCGACCCCCTCGGCCCGGAAAATATCCTGGTCTTTAATGTGGGGGTGCTGGTGGGAACAACGGTACCTACAGCATCCCGCACCGAAGCTTCCGCCCTCTCACCCGCCACCGGCCTGTTTGGTACGGCCAACTCCGGCAACTTCTGGGGAAGCGAGCTCAAGTTTGCCGGTTTTGACGGGGTGGTTATCCGGGGAAAGGCCGCCGCACCGGTTTATGTATGGATCTGTGACGGCCAGGCAACAATTTTACCGGCGGACCACCTGTGGGGGCGGGATGCCTGGGAGACGGTGCGCCGGATTCGCCGGGAACTGGGCGACGGGGCCATTCAGGTGGCGGCCATTGGCCAGGCCGGTGAAAATCTGGTCCGCTTTGCCAGCGTAGAAAACGGTCCCTTTGATGCCTGGGCGCGTACGGGGCTGGGCGCGGTAATGGGCAGCAAGAACTTGAAAGCCGTGGCGGTGCGCGGCCGTGGTGCGGTGAGGGTGGCTCACCGGAAAGAGTTCCTGCAGGCCGTGGACGACACCCGGAAAGCGATTTTTTCTTCTCCTTTTTACGGTCCCTTTTCCCGCTTTGGCACCATGCTGGCCACCCTGCCCTATCAGGAGTTCGGGGCCCTGCCGGGGCGCAATTACCGGCTTGGTGCCATAGAAAACTGGGTGGAAACCCGCAGCCGCAAGGTCCTACCCAGGTACAGTAATCGTGGTGTGGCCTGCGTGGCCTGTCCCATTGCCTGCGCCCACTGGGTGGAAATTAAGGAAGGCCCCTACGCCGGGCTCAGGCTTAAAGATATGGAGGTTACACCGGTCATCGGCTTCGGAGCCGGGTGTGATATCAACAACCTGCCGGCTGTGGCCATGGTTACCGAAACCTGCCAGCGCCTGGGCCTGGATATGGTTTCCGCGGCGGCGGTGGTAGCCTTTGCCATGGAGCTGTATGAAAAAGGGCTGATCGGCGAAAAGGATCTGGGCTTCCCCCTTAACTGGGGCGATGAACGGGCTACCATTTCCCTGCTCGATATGATCGCCCACCGTCGCGGCCTGGGAGATGTGCTGGCTGAAGGTGTCAGAAAGGCAGCGGAGCATTTCCCGGGTGCTTCAAAATATGCTGTAGAAGTCAAGGGGCTGGAATGTTTCCTTTTAGATCCCCGGGCCCGCTGGTCTACCTGGACTCTGGGTTATATTACCAATGTGCGGGGCGGAGATCACCTGCGCACCCGCAACCCGGTGGAAAATCTCCGTTATAATGAAAATCCCGTCCCTTACCTTACGGAAAAGTTTGGTTTTTCGGAGGAAATGTACGAGCGCCTGGATATGCCCGACGAGCTAAAAAAGGAGATTTTCGATCCCGTTACCAGGGATGTAAACATACCAAAAATGTCCCGGTGGGCAGAAGATCTCATTGCCGTCTATAACGCCCTGGGCATGTGCATCCGCCCGCCCGTGCTGCATACTGTGGGTCCCACCCTTTTTGCCCGCCTTTATACCAGTTTGACCGGTATTGCTCTAACACCGGAAGAGGTGATCAGGGCGGGAGAACGTATCTGGAACCTCCAGAAGCTGTTCAACCTGCGTCATGGTGAAAAACCGGGTGATGCGGATTATCCCTCCCGCTTTTACGATGAGCCCGTAACGGCCGGCCCCGCCGCCGGGCGCAGGCTGGAGCGGGAGAAGGTGCGGGAGGTTTTGCGGGAATATTACCTGGCCCGGGGATGGGATCCGGATACGGGGGTGCCCGGCGCGGCAAAACTGGCCGAGCTGAATTTACAATCCTACACCCATCAAAGGAGTTGAAGGAGTTTGGAAATCTTCTGGCAGGGTCTTGTGGAAGCCGTTCGTTTGCTGGCAGCAGGAGATCCCGAAGTTCTTGATATTACCCTGCGCACCTTAAAAATCTCCGGTTTGGCCACGCTGATCAGTGTCCTCATTGGCGTGCCCCTGGGGACGCTCCTGGCCCTGGTCAATTTTCCCGGCCGCCGCTTCCTGGTCAGTGTGGTTAATTTTGGCATGGGCTTGCCGCCGGTAGTGGTGGGGCTGGCGGTCTGGCTTACCTTCACCCGGTACGGCCCCCTGGGTTTCCTCGGCCTCCTTTACACCCCGGCGGCCATGGTGGTGGCCCAGGCCATTATTGCCTCTCCTATTGTGGCTGGGTTTACCGTGGCTGCCATGCAGTCTTTAAACCCGAAGATTCCCCTGCAGATCCTGGCCCTGGGGGCATCCCGGTTGCAGTTGCTGTGGCTTCTGGTGCGGGAAGCCCGGCTGGGCCTGCTGGCGGCGGTGATGGCCGGATTTGGCGGCGTCATCTCCGAGGTGGGTGCCTCCATGATGGTCGGCGGCAACATTGCCGGCAGTACCCGGGTGCTGACGACGGCCACGGTGCTGGCGGTGGGGCAGGGCAAGTATGAGCTGGCCACTGCCTTAAGCATCATCCTGCTGCTCCTGGCCTACGGCATTACCGCCTTTTTAACCGTGGCCCAGCAGCGCAGCAGCCACGCTTAAAAATGTTAAAAATGTCAAAATTACGGCTGCATGCCTAATGTGGTTATATTTTTAAGGAGAGAATAAAAGATGAAGGAACTATTCCAGGCAGTTACCATTCAAGAGGCGCGGGAATTGATTTTAAAACATGTGTCCTTCCCCCTGGAAGGGGAGAAGGTTTCGTTGTTATCCGCCCTCAACCGCTGTCTCCTGCACGATGTTGTGGCCGCCGATGATGTACCCGGCTTTGACCGCTCCACCATGGACGGTTTTGCCGTGCGGGCAAAGGATACCTTTGGCGCTTCCGAGGGTCTGCCCGCCTACCTGGAAGTGGCGGGGGAGGTTCTGATGGGCGTGGCGCCGGAAGGGGAGTTAAAGCCGGGCCAGGCCTGGCGCATTGCCACCGGCGGCATGCTGCCTGCGGGCGCTGACGCGGTGGTGATGGTGGAGCATACCGAGGAGCTGGATGAAAAAACCATTGGCGTTACCAGGCCGGTGGCGCCCGGGGAGAACGTCGTCCGCCGGGGGGAGGATGTGCCGGCCGGGAGCGTGGTACTGCCGGCCGGACACCGTCTGCGGCCGCAGGACCTGGGAATACTGGCCGCAGCCGGGGTTGTGGCGGTGGAAGTAAGGCGTCCCTTGAAGGTGGGGATCATTTCCACCGGTGACGAGGTGGTCTCCCCGGAAGAGAAGCCGGCTCCGGGGCAGGTGCGGGATATAAACTCCTATACCCTTTACGGTGCGGTGGCCGGCTGTGGCGGCGAGCCCCGCCTGTACGGCATTGTCCGGGACGATTTCCAGCGGCTGCAGGAACGGCTGGCCCGGGCTCTTGCAGAAAACGACATGGTCCTGCTCTCGGGGGGCAGCTCGGTGGGTACCCGGGACGTGGCGGCCCGGGTGATTGAATCCCTGGGCCGGCCGGGAATTTTATTTCACGGAATTTCTCTGAAACCCGGTAAGCCTTCCGTGGGGGCAGTGGTGAACGGTAAACCGGTCTTTGGACTGCCCGGCCATCCTGCTTCGGCCCTGGTAATCTTTGAGCTGCTGGTGGCTCCTTTGATCAGTTCATACACTTACCCCCGGGAAAAATTTTGGGAATTTCCCCTGAAGGCACGAATAACCCGCAATTTACGTTCCGCGGCCGGGCGGGAGGATTTCGTGCGGGTGAAGCTGCGCCTGCAGGACGGGGAACTGCATGCAGACCCCGTGCTGGGCAAATCGGGCCTGATCATTACCATGGTCCGTGCCGACGGGCTGGCCCGCATCCCGGCGGGCAAAGAAGGGGTAGAAGCAGGTGAATGGGTGGAGGTCAAACTTTTTTGAGGAGTGATGGCTTTGTCTAAATTCACGGGCCAACGGGACGTTTACCTGGAAGACCGGCCCTGGGAAGAAGCCCTGGAAGAATATCTGGCTTACTTGGAGCAAAAAGGAGCGCTCAATCCCGGGCCACCCGAGGTGGTGGCGGTGGAAGAAGCCCTGGGCCGGGTGACGGCAGCTCCCGTTTATGCGCGGGTGTCCTCGCCCCATTACCACGCGGCGGCCATGGACGGCTATGCGGTGAAGGCTGCCCTGACCTTTGGTGCTTCCGAAACTGCTCCCAGGCAGCTGGCAGTTGGCAGCGAGGCCATCATGGTCGACACAGGTGATCCCCTCCCCGAAGGGTGCGACGCGGTGATCATGGTGGAAGATGTACATTTTGTCTCCCCGGATATCCTGGAAATCACCCAGCCGGTCTATCCCTGGCAGCACGTACGGCCCATTGGGGAAGATATTGTGGCTACGGAAATGATTGTCCCCGCCAATCACCGGGTGCGCCCGGTGGACATCGGGGGGCTTCTGGCCGGTGGGGTAACGGAAATTTCCGTCCACCCCCGGCCCCGGGTGGCCATCCTGCCCACCGGTACCGAGCTGGTGGAACCGGGCCGGGATCTGCGGCCCGGAGACATTATCGACTATAACAGCC
>Ga0224486_100109_pt1 | contig 40362 bp, 34 predicted proteins | sample TexhydDE_CT_test_FD_172013 | JGI IMG/M metagenome (GOLD analysis project Ga0224486, IMG submission 172013) | Fracking water microbial communities from deep shales in Oklahoma, United States - hydraulically fractured wells DE_CT_test ... | reverse complement strand
AGGATGAACCTTAGCCGGTCTTTTTGGCGTAAAAGAGAGAGAAATATACTGGAAATATTTAACATAGAAAATTAAGGTAAAATGTTATTATATGGTATTGTTAAAAAATTTACTCCTCATGGCTGATAATATGACAGCCCCCTTGACAAAATTCATACTTAGCGTATAATAAAGACAACGCAAATAATGGAATAACGGCAAGATGCGATGAAGAAGAGGAGTACATCTCGCTTCCCAACAGAGAGGGGGACCCGCGGCTGAAAGGTCTCCTTGGGCGATATGGCGGGATGGAAGGTCGCTTCGGAGCATTTCAGCTGAATGGCAGTAGGCTGAAACGGGACGCTACCGTTATGCGAAGGAGTGCCTGCCGGTTTACCGGAGTCCTACAGACCAAAGTGCTTTGCGCTGCTGTAGAGGAATGCGGGGCGGGCAAGTGTTTACAAACGTGCACTTGGAACGGCAGGAGAAAAGGTGGTACCGCGGAGTATAATCCTTCGTCCTTTACTGGATGAAGGATTTTTTGTTAAAAGGGGAGTGTGGTCTTGTTTGAGGTAAAACATATAGACCCTGTAGGCATGATATTTATGTTGCTGGGCGGCATACTGGGATATGGGGCAAGGTGGATTGTGCTGTATGCATTAAAGCCGCCGCAGGAGCAGTCGATGAAGTGGACAATAGCGATGAAATTGGCCGGCTTGATTCTTGTGATACTGGGGATGTTCAAGATAATGAATACATTCTAGAAACAGGAGGTTGAGGACATGCCAGACAAGTTGCTCGACAAGACTTATGACCCAAGTCAGGTAGAGGATCGAATATACCGCATGTGGATGGAAAAAGGGTACTTCAGGGCCAAGGTTGATTGGAACAAGGAGCCGTTTTGTATAGTAATTCCCCCACCCAATATCACAGGGGAGCTTCACATGGGGCATGCTTTGAACAATACCCTGCAGGATATACTCGTCCGCTGGAGGAGGATGCAGGGATATGTAACTTTATGGCTTCCCGGGACTGACCATGCCAGCATCGCTACCGAGGTAAAGATTGTGGAGAAGCTGGCCGAGGAGGGCCTCACCAAAAACGACCTGGGGCGAGAAGAGTTTTTGAGGAGGGCCTGGCAGTGGAAGGAGCAGTACGGGGGCAGGATTACGCAGCAGCTTAAGAAGCTGGGTTCGTCGCTTGATTGGTCCAGGGAAAGGTTTACCATGGACGAGGGCTGCAGCAGGGCTGTGGTGGAGGTCTTTGTGCGCCTGTATAAAAAAGGCCTCATATACCGCGGTGATAGGATAATAAACTGGTGTCCCGACTGCAGAACCGCTCTATCGGATGCCGAAGTGGAGCACGAGGAGGAGCAGGGCAACCTGTGGTATATCCGCTATCCCATCAAGGACAGCGATGAGAGCATAATGGTTGCTACCACAAGGCCTGAGACCATGCTGGGCGATACCGCCGTTGCCGTGCATCCCGAAGATGAGCGATACCGCCACCTCATCGGAAAGATGGCTATACTGCCCATCATGAACAGGGAGATACCCATTATTGCTGATGAATACGTGGAGCGCGAATTTGGAACAGGTGCGGTAAAGATTACCCCTGCCCATGACCCCAATGACTTTGATGTGGCCGCAAGGCACGACTTGCCATGGATTTGCGTTATAGACGAGAAGGGCGTTATGAACCACAATGCCGGGAAGTATGAGGGAATGGATCGGTATGAGGCAAGAAAGGCGATTGTGGAAGAGCTCAAGAGCCTGGGGCTCCTTGAAAAGACAGAAAGCCTTAAGCACAACGTGGGCCACTGCTACAGGTGCGGCACCGTCGTAGAGCCCATCATTTCAAAGCAGTGGTTTGTGAAGATGAAGCCCCTGGCCGAGCCGGCCATAAAGGCTGTCAAAGAGGGCAAAATCAAATTCGTGCCCGAAAGGTTTGAAAAGATCTACTTCAACTGGATGGAAAACATAAGGGATTGGTGCATCTCCAGGCAGCTGTGGTGGGGACACCGAATTCCGGCGTATTACTGCCAGGACTGCGGCGAGACGATGGTTGAGCGCAGCATGCCAGAGAAATGCAGCAGTTGCGGCAGTACAAACCTAAAACAGGACGAGGATGTGCTGGATACGTGGTTTAGCTCGGCGCTTTGGCCGTTTTCTACCCTTGGCTGGCCGGATGAGACCGAGGACCTTAAGTATTTCTATCCCACCAGCGTGCTTGTGACCGGATACGACATCATATTCTTCTGGGTAGCCAGGATGATATTCTCGGGCCTGGAACACGTGGGTGAGATCCCGTTCAAGTATGTCCTCATACACGGGATTGTCAGGGACTCGGAAGGGCGAAAGATGAGCAAATCCCTTGGAAACGGTATAGACCCGCTGAAGGTGATTGAAAGGTACGGTGCAGATGCCTTGCGCCTTACCCTTGTGACGGGAAACTCGCCAGGCAACGATATGCGGTTCTACTGGGAGAGGGTGGAAGCAAACCGGAACTTCTGCAACAAGCTGTGGAATGCCGCCAGGTTCATATTGATGAACATGCAGAACTCCGGAATAGATAAGCCGCGAAAGGGGAAACTAGAACTTCCCGATCGCTGGATCATAAGCAGGTATAACCGTGTCGTCAAAGAAGTCACAGACAACCTTGAAAAGTTTGAGCTGGGTATAGCCGTACAAAAGCTGTACGACTTTATATGGGATGAATTCTGTGACTGGTACATTGAGCTTGCAAAGCCCGGGCTATACAGCCAGGATCCGGGGCTTAAGGAGTCCAAGCTGTATACCCTCACATATGTGCTGGTCAATACCCTGAAGTTGCTACATCCGTTTATGCCATTTATCACCGAGGAGATATGGCAGCACCTGCCCACTCGTGAGAGCGACAGCATTATGATTTCCTCCTGGCCCAAGGTTAATGAGGAGGAGATAGATGCCGAGACCGAAGAGCAAATGGCCGCTGTGATGGATGCCATAAGGAGCATCAGGAATATAAGGGCCGAGATGGAGGTGCCGCCTTCCCGCAGGGCGAAGGTTATACTGGTGGTCAACGATGATTGGAGGGACATCTTCGAGGAGAGCAAAGTATACTTTGAAAGGCTTGCCTGGGCATCTGAGGTGGTACTGAAGAGCGATAAGGGAGGCATCCCCTCCAACGCTGTTTCGGCGGTGACCGACAAAGCGCAGATATTCATGCCGCTTGAGGACCTGGTTGACTTTGAGAAGGAGATGGAGCGCCTGCTCAAAGAAAAAGCCAATCTTGAAAAGGAGCTGGCGCGAGTTGAAGGAAAGCTTTCCAACCGCAATTTTGTCGAGAAAGCGCCGCCGGCGGTGGTGGAGGAAGAGCGAAAGAAGAAGGCAAAGTATGAGGACATGATGGCCAAGGTATTGAGCCGCATTGAGGCGTTAAACAGCATGAGGAAGTAAAATTTGCAGGGGGATGTTGAATGAACTATGAAGAGGCGCTAGAATTTATACACGGCACTTACAGGTTTGGTTCCAAGCTGGGGCTTGAGAACATAAAGGATTTGTTGCGGCGCCTGGGCAATCCCCATGAGCGGTTTGGCGTGGTGCACGTGGCCGGTACCAATGGGAAGGGCTCGGTCACTTCCATGTTGACCCATGTGCTGCACGAGGCCGGCTATAGGGTGGGGATGTTTATATCCCCATACCTTGAAAGGTTTACAGAGAGGATTCAGGTGGATTTAAAAGAGATTGAGCCTGACGAGCTGGCACGCATAACCGAGCGAGTTAAAGAAAAGGTAGAGGAGATGGTGAGCGAGGGAAAAAACCATCCAACCGAGTTTGAGATCGTGACCGCCATAGGCTTTGTTTACTTTGCCGAAAGGGAAGTGGACTGTGCGGTGGTGGAGGTGGGGTTGGGTGGCCGCCTGGATGCCACCAATGTGGTAAACCCCATCGTATCGGTTATAACCTCCATAAGCTATGACCACATGGACGTGCTGGGGGATACGCTGGAGAAAATTGCAGCTGAAAAGGCTGGCATCATAAAGCAGGGCAGGCCGGTGGTGACCTACCCGCAGCAGCCGGAGGCCATGGCCGTGATACAGAAGGTGGCGCATCAGCACAACGCTCCTCTGTTTGAGGTAAATAAAGACAGGATAGAGGTTCTTGCTTCCGAGGTGGGAAGGCAAATTTTCAATTATTCCTTTGACGGGGAGAGATTTTCGGGCGTCGTCATACGGTTGACGGGCCGCCACCAGATACTCAATGCTGCCACTGCCTTGACTGCTGTAGCTGCATTGAGAAGGGAGGGCATCGCGATTCCCGATGATGCCGTGTATAGGGGTATGGAACGCGCATTTTGGCCGGGGCGCCTGGAGGTGCTAAGGCGCCAGCCCTATGTGATTTTGGACGGGGCTCATAATGAATCGGGTGCGGAGGCTTTGGCCTGTGCCATTAAGGAGTATTTTGATGGAAAGCCTGTGACGCTGGTGATAGGCATGCTGAAGGACAAGGATGCCGATGCGATAGTGAAGCATCTTTGTCCTCTGGCTGAGTCGGTCATCGTGACCAGGCCTGACAGCCCTAGGGCCATGGATCCGGCTGAGCTGGCAAAGCGGGTACAGAAGTATTGCCAGGATGTGATGGTGGAGCCCGATATAGAAAAGGCGACTACCATGGGACTTAGCAGGGTGCGTCAGGATGGCGTGCTGCTATTTACAGGGTCACTGTATTTGATAGGGAAGATCCGCGGTCTGTTAAAATCAGCTTAAGCCCTGTGTTGTTGCCAATCCGGGTAAAAGTTCCTTATTTTTAAGAAAATATGCGAATCTTCTTGGCCATGCCATCATAGATATTTACTGTAACAACTTGAAGGTTTAAAGATGAGAGCTGGTGGTATGGTGCAAAATGGCTATATTAAAAAGGATGAAAACGATGTATTGCTGGAGCTTGTACACAAGGTATTGATACTCTGGAAGAAAGCCGAAGACTCTCATTTGGATCATGAAAAGGTGCGCTGGTTAAAAAGCATTTACGTTTATCTGCTGAAAGAGGCCAGGAGAAAAAGTGTGACTTTAAACGGCAGGCAATTGCTGGAGCGCATTTTATATCCCCGTATATGAAATCTTAAAATGTAGCGCTTAGCCCCTGTTGGTACCCTTTGCAGCAGGCGGTCATATAATGAAGTATCCGCTTGTTGTAGAGAGATTCCAATGGGGGTATTCGTTTTTATGATATGGCAGGGAAAGATTGCGGTTGCCAACAAAGTAGAGGATAGCATATCTTTTTTGAACCCTCACCTCAAGAGGGAAGAGTATCGCATCTATTTGGGACCAGGGACGGGACCATGTGCACTTGCCAAGATGAAGGGCGCCTCAACCCTGCTGATAGTCCAAGCTCATGATAATTCGCTGGCATGCCTTGACCTGGATAAAGGTGTTGTAGAAAAAATTCTGCCTGTTGGGTGCTGTCCAAGCTTTGTAGCTGTTTGTGACAAGACGCACACTGTTTACGTTACCAATGTGGATTCCGACTCGATTTCGATTGTACAAAACGGTAATGCTTTGAAGGTGGTCAGTCAAATACCAGTAGGGTCTATGCCCCAGGGAATTGACTGTCATCCTTACCTTCCTCTTTTGGCCATCGCCCATATTAACTCGCAGGACATATGGCTTGTGGAAACCGAAGGGTATACGATGGTGAAAAGGATGGTGATAGAGGATTATCCAATTCAGGTTAAGTTCAGCTCAAAAGGCGATATCCTTTATGTGGGGTGTTATTTCCATAACCACAGGTTGTTCAACAAGGTATTGCTGGTTGACCTGGATAAAGATACGGTTTGCCATGAGATTGCCGTGGGATGCATGCCACACAGGCTATTGGAGACCAGCGGTGGAGAGTTTTTACTTGTGGCCTCGTGTGAGGCGGGAAGGTTGGAAGTGGTGGAGCTGGCCTCCAGGTCGGTTGTGCACAGCATCGAGATAGGAGAGGTTGTAAAGGATATAGCACTGGATGAAGGAGAAAGATATGCGTATGTGACCGTTCCGAAAGAAGGACGAGTGTATGTGGTAGACTGGAGAGCGGGTAAGAAATTGGACGATATTCAGGTGGGAAGGGAACCCAGCGGAATTGTGTATTTGGGAGAATGAAACAAGTCTCGGGGAAATGTTGAAGTTGAATTGTTAGCCGCATGGTAGTATAATGCAAAGTGGATAATCTAGTTTGGGGGTATATATCATGGATGCTGAAACCATGCGGTATGTGGATCAGTTAAATGATGACGATGTAAGCGTTAGATTGCAGGCTTTAAGAGCTTTGATGCAAAAAGTGCATGAGGGGAAAATAGAGAAGCCCCAGCAGGGCGATGATGTCAACAATCACATACACACTACATATTCCTTTTCGCCCTATTCTCCTACAAAGGCCATATGGATGGCTTACAGGGCAGGGCTTAAAACCGCCGGCATTATGGACCACGACTCGATAAGCGGGGCCAGGGAATTCATTGAAGCAGGAAAGATAGCAGGCATTGCGACCACGATAGGCGTCGAATGCCGTGCTGACTTTTCAAACACCCCTTTAAATGGCAGGAGGATCAACAACCCGGACCAGAAATCTATCGCTTATGTGGCCATACACGGTATTCCCCATACTCAGATCGATGCGGTAAGGGATTTCTTTGTGCCTTACGTCAAGGAGAGGAATAAGCGAAATGCCCTGATGGTGGACAGGATCAATCAAATATTCGAGCCGTTTGGCATTCATCTCAGCTTTGAAGACGACGTTGTGCCCTTATCAAAAAGCCATGAAGGAGGAAGCATAACCGAGCGCCACCTGTTGTATGCCCTGTCGCTTAAGTTGGTAGGTAAATTGGGGAAAGGTCAGGCGCTGGTTGATTTTTTGGTAGACGATTTAAAGCTGGAAGTCAACCCAAGAGTAGCGGGATACTTGCTGGATGCCGAAAATCCGTTTTATGAATATGACTTGCTGGGGGCTTTGAAGAGCGATCTGGTACCGCGGTTTTATATTGACGCTACGCGGGAATGCCCTGACGTAAGGGAAGTGGTTGAGCTGACAAGGAGCATTGGGGCTATTTTGGCCTATGCATATTTAGGCGATGTGACCGATTCAGTCACCGGCGATAAGAGAAGCCAGAAGTTTGAAGATGATTATCTTGAACTGCTGTTTGAGGTGATAAGCGAGCTGGGCTTTAATGCGGTGACGTATATGCCTTCACGAAACACCATACAGCAGCTCAAAAGGGTAAAGGCGTTGTGCGAAAAATATGGATTTTTCCAGATAAGCGGTGAGGACATAAATTCTCCAAGGCAGTCCTTTGTGTGTACTCATTTGAGAAATGAGGAGTTTAGAAATCTTGTTGATGCCACATGGGCTCTGATCGGACACGAAAAGATGGCCACGCATGATATAAACAAGGGAATGTTTTCGCCAGATATTGTGTACAGGTACCCTGACCTTAATGAGAGGATTGATATATATAAAATGATCGGTCAGGGATTGGACAGTGGGGACGATCTGTAGTCATAATAGTTGGGGGTTAAGATTGGGAACGAGTATCTTTAAAGTTCGTTCCCAATTTTTATTTTTAAATGTAAATGTCCTACTCTGTAACCAGTTAATACATCATGAGTTTAACGCGTTGTTGGGAATACTACTAATATGAATCAACTATTTAGTAAATGGCGCATATAATGTTTACCGAGAATCGGCGTGAAGCGGTTTATAAGCGAATTAGGTCAAGGGATTTAAATGAAGGGAGTGGTGTGATGCGCTTTTTTTCCATTGGCTTTGAGGGACGCAACCTTGGCCTTATGGATTCGGTTATAGAAAAGATGGAAGATATCAGGTTCCAGGGGTTTAAAATTGAAGAAAGAAAAGCAGGCGACCTGCTGTTTATAAATTATATGGTCAATGACTCCGACAGTTGTGAGTCATGGAGCGAGTTGAGAGATGCTCTCAAATACCGTATTGCCGATATCTTGTCGGATTTTATCGTGAATGACTTACAGCATATGATGATTGAGAGGATTATAGAAGACGAATATTTTTATTTTGAAAATGAGGACAGGGAGCAGATAAGGCAGGAAGTATTAAACGCTGTATTTGAAGGGAAAGAATCCGAAAACCGGTTTAACCAGTTGAGGGAGAAATGGCATGATCCGATAAGGCTGCGAATTTTGGAGCACCTGGATACGCACAACGAACTCATCGTGGAGGGTTTTATACGGTTTAGGCTGAAGGACTTCATGAAGGAATTGATAGAAACTGTGGATAAAATAGTGGAAGAACTGCTGGTGGAGAGGGAGTACAACGAGTTTATCAAGCTGCTCCGGTATTTTGTGGAGATCCAGGAACCAAAGGTAAGGGAGGTTCACGTGCTGGTGGACGATGACAGGAGATATATACTGCTGGATGACAGCATGAGGGTCATAAACAACGACATATTGAAGGAGCTGGCCAGGGAGATATCGGATACTGAGATGAGCTATGACGATTTGCTTATAAGTTCGCTCATAACCATTGCACCAAGCAAGATCACCATACACGGGTGTGATAAAATAAAGAATACCGAGCTTTTGAATACCATAAATAAGGTCTTCAGGGGTAAAGTGGTGATGAGCCACGAAGGGCTGTATCCACAGAATTAAAAAAAGGTAGGGCTGTCAATACTCTGTGAAAATGTTACCTAGATAAGAAACTAAGCCTTGATAAATCATAACTTCATCGATTGTTTGATTTATGACTCTTGAGCGAGTCATTTCTTTTTTGGCATGTTGAATCTTTGATTTTGCTGCAAACTTAATTTACGGAATGTTCGCTTACTGTCATTTTTGCTTCAAAACTGCTGCGGTATCAAGCGACTTCTTTTTGCAGCTTACATTTCAAGCAAATTTCGTTTTAAGCAGCAAAATTAACTTTTTACACCAGAATTATCTTTTATCTCATAGATGACATTACGCCAGAATAATTTCAATATGACATTATCACAGGATAACGACATAATAACAACACCAGGGCTTGACTTACTGGTGGCGCTGGATTATAATAACTCCAAAAGGATTTGAAGTCTACAGTTTACATGCAATGATGAGGAAGAGTAGGCTGGAAACCGGTGATAGAGAAGGGATGCCTGAGGCTGGAAGCATTCCGCACTAGGTCCAGTTGAAGACCACCCTTTGAGCATGGCGGTTGGCTCCGTTAACGGCCGATGGAGGTGGGTCCTGATTTTGGGACCAATAAGGGTGGAACCGCGGGTAGCCTCTCGTCCCTTGAAGGGATGGGAGGTTTTTTAATTGCCTACATAAAGTAGCGTTGGTTTTGTGTAATTTTGACGTCGCAATGGGTTTAAATAAATACTTACAAAAAATACTCACAATATTTATACGAAAGGATGAAGGCGGTATGGTGAATGTGGTGCTGAAAGACGGCTCGGTAAGGCAGTATCCTGAAGGGACGGCCATAGCGGATATAGTAAACGATATAAGCAAGAAGCTGGCCAAAGCGGCTGTGGCTGCGCAGGTGAATGGACGCACCGTTGACCTGTCGGCAAAACTGCATGAGGACTGTCAGCTCAATATACTGACATTTGACGATGATGAGGGTAAAAAGGTTTTCTGGCACACATCATCGCACATCATGGCGCAGGCCGTGAAAAGGCTGTTTCCGGATGCAAAGCTGGCCATTGGGCCTGCAATAGACAACGGGTTTTATTATGACTTCGATGTGGAAAAGCCTTTTTCGCCTGAAGATTTGCAGGCCATCGAAGAAGAGATGAACAGGATAGTCAAAGAGGATTTGACCCTTGAGAGGTTTGTGCTGCCTCGGGAGCAGGCCGTTGAGTTCATGAAGGAGAGAGGCGAGCTCTATAAGGTGGAGCTCATTGGGGATATACCGGAGGGGGCCGAGATTTCGTTCTACAAACAGGGAGATTTCGTGGACCTGTGTAGTGGCCCTCATCTTCCCTCCACAGGTATGGTCAAGGCCATAAAGCTGCTCAGCGTGGCCGGTGCTTACTGGCGCGGCGACGAGAAAAACAAGATGCTGCAGCGGATATACGGAGTCTCTTTCCCTAAAAAGAGCCAGCTGGATGAGTATTTGCAGCGCCTGGAGGAGGCAAAGAAGAGGGACCACAGAAAGCTGGGTAAGGAGCTAGACCTCTTCAGCCTCCATGAGGAGGGGCCGGGGTTCCCGTTCTTCCATCCAAAGGGCATGATAATTCGCAATATACTGGAGGATTTCTGGAGGAAAGAGCACTATAGGAGAGGATACCAGGAGATAAAGACGCCTATAATATTAAACCGCGACCTGTGGATCAGGTCGGGGCACTGGGACCATTATCGCGAAAACATGTATTTCACCAAGATTGACGGCGAGGATTATGCCATAAAGCCCATGAACTGTCCAGGCAGCATGATCCTGTACAAGCGCAAGATACACAGCTACAGGGACCTGCCCCTTAGAGTGGCCGAGTTGGGGCTTGTCCATCGGCATGAGCTGTCGGGCGTGCTGCACGGCCTGATGCGGGTGCGCTGTTTCACGCAGGACGATGCCCATATATTTATGCTGCCCGAGCAGATAAAGGACGAGATTCTCGGCGTTATTGACCTGGTGGATTATTTCTACAGCATATTTGGGTTTAAGTACCATGTGGAGCTGTCCACCAGGCCTGAGAACTCGATGGGCTCGGATGAGGACTGGGAACGAGCCACCAACGCGCTGAAGGAAGCGCTGGAGGCCAAGGGCCTGGAATACAAGATCAATGAGGGGGAAGGGGCTTTTTATGGACCCAAGATTGATTTTCACCTGGAAGACAGCATAGGCAGGACGTGGCAGTGCGGGACTATCCAGCTGGATTTCCAGATGCCCGAGAGGTTTGACCTGACCTATGTTGGTCCGGATGGTGAAAAGCACCGTCCAGTGATGATACACCGGGTGGTGTTTGGAAGCATTGAACGATTTATAGGTATCCTGATTGAGCACTTTGCGGGCGCTTTTCCCACATGGCTGGCGCCGGTACAGGTACGCATACTCACCATTACCGATAGGACCAATGCCTATGCAGAAGAGGTGGCCCAGAAGCTCAGGGATGCCGACATCAGGGTGGAGACCGATCTGAGAAACGAGAAGATAGGATACAAGGTGAGAGAGGCTCAGCTGGAAAAGATTCCGTATATGCTGGTGCTGGGCGATAAAGAGCAGGAAAATGGGACGGTGGCAGTACGGGCCCGAGGCAAGGGAGACCTTGGCGCTATGTCGCTTGATGAGTTCATGGATATGATATTGGAGGAAATTCGTACCAAATCTATAAATTGAAGCGCTTTCACGGAGGCTTCAGCAGTTAAAAAGGCAACTGATCTGCCTTTTTAACTTTTTGGCTGGTTGTTATTGACAAATCAGTTTATATGCTTTAGAATTTATACGTATAAATAAACCAGGTTATGTTCGATACTCTATCGGACCAGGAGATCATACTTCTTTAAAAATAGCGCATTTCAACCTATTTACGGCTCCATTTATACGTATAAATTAATGTCAAAGAATAATTTATACGTATAAGTGCATGAGGGGGCAATGGAGGAGGATTAATAGGGCAAAAAAATGGATGATAAGTATTGGCTGGCAACGCGGTATCGGGAGTATAGCTGCAAAAGAAGGCGTAAATTTACATCATTTAGAAGGGAGGGAGAGCGCGTATTTGCCATCTTGAGGAAGGTGGTCTGGTACGCAGGTAAAATATGAGGAAGAAAAAATCGGTTTCAAGCAAGGATGTAGCCAGGGAGGCCGGTGTTTCCCAGGCTACGGTGTCGTATATACTCAACAATGTAAAGGGAATAAAGATAAGGCCCGAGACCCGGCAGGCCGTGCTTGATGCCGTAAAAAAGCTCAATTATCACCCTGATCAGATCGCCAGGGGAATGAAGCTTAAAAGGTCGATGTCGGTGGGCGTGGTCACCGACAGAAATGTCACCAATTTCTATTTTATGAAAACCCTTGAGGGCATCAGAGATGGGCTTCAGGCCCACAACTATTCGGTAAGCCTCCTCTTTAACAAATATGAATCCATACAGGAAGCCGAGTTCATAAAATACTACAGCTCAAACAGGATAGACGGTATAATTTTTGCATTTGCCTCAATATCTGATGAAGATATAGAGTATATGGACAGCATGGGTATTCCTTATGTGATGGTTAATACCTATCCTTCAGGGAGAGACGTGGGTGAGGTATGTACCGATCACCTGAGCCATATTCAAGCTGTCATAGGGTATTTTAAATCCCAGGGAGTGAAAGATATAGCATATGCCGGGCCTGTTCCCCGGCGCGCCAACGATAGAAGGCTGGAGGCCTTTAAGGAAGCCATGGCTTTGCACGGCTATGAGGTGAAAGAGGAGCTTATAGTTTTGGGAGGGCATGATAACGGCGAGGTATGCCAGGCCATAATGAGGTTGCTTGAAGACAAAGGCTGCAGGCCTGATGCCATCCTTGCGGCTTCTCCGCGGTTTGGCATGCTGACTGTAAAGTCGTGTCACATGTTGGGCATAAGGATACCTCAGGATGTGAGGATTGTGGCCGTGGGTTCGTCCAACTTTTTTGAGCTCATCCACCCCACTCTCTCGTCTATTGAGCTTCCGCTTTATGACATGGGCTTAAAAGCGGCCGAGATGATTCTGGGAGCCATTGATAAGGGGGATATGGTTCCTACCACCGTCCTGCCTTCGGAATTCGTCATAAGGGAGTCGTCTTAAAAGCAATTTTCAGGCGGTTCTTAAAAAGTTTTCCCCAATACGGTTAAAAACATATAAGAGTCTTTCAGGGAAGAAGATACACGACAGTGCCAAACGTAGCAAGTTAAGACTTATAGAGAAGGCAAAGGCGTTAATGTTAGAAAGGAGGGAAGAGCGCATTCATCTCCATCTTGAAGGAGATGGAGTCTCCTGCGCTCGTATATGATGAAAACTACGCAGCTCCTGTGGGAGTTTATAAAGCAATTCAAATGGAGCTATATAATAGGTATAATTGTCCTATTCGTCACGTCTTTTATATCGTCTATGATCCCCAAGATAATGGGGTATGTGACCGACAGCATCAACGACAGGATGCCTGCCTCTGTTACGAATAAGTACCTTCTCATCCTGGTGGCTGCTACTGTGGCTGTATTTTTGCTGAGGTTTACCTGGAGGTATTTCTTGGTTGGCAACAACAGATACCTTGAGTGTTATTTGAGGGAGAAGCTGTTTGCGCACATGCAAACCCTTCCGGCCTCCTTTTATGACAACAACAAGACGGGAGACCTTATAGCCTATGCCATAAACGACATACAGGCCATAAGGAGGGTTTTTGGTTTCGGCTTTACTTCAATCCTGGATGGCCTGGTGGTCAATACCATATCGATTATAATCATGGTGAGGACCATCAATCCGATATTGACATTGATGGCCATTGCACCGGCGCCCCTCATAGTGATGATCATATACTTTTTACGAAAGAAGATTAGGGAGAGGTTTGGGGCGGTACAAAAAGCTTTTGCTCAGATATCCGGCAAAGTCCAGGAGAACATATCGGGCATCAGGGTTATAAAAGCCTTTGCGCAGGAAGAGGAAGAGGTTCAGGATTTCTTAAGATACAACCAGGCCCGGGTTGATACCCAGATGAGCTTGACCAGGGTATCAGCCGTACTGGGGCCGGTAACCCAGCTGACCTTTGGGATAAGCACTGTGCTGTTTATCATATATGGCAGCGGCCTGGTGGCAAGAGGCGTGATATCCCTGGGTGACTATGTGGCCTTCAGCTCATATATAATGGTAATCATGGGGCCTATCGTAAGCATAGGCAGGGTTATAGAGGTATGGCAGAGGGGACTGGCGTCCATCCAGCGGCTTGACAGGATATTCTGCGAAAAGAGCGAAAAGGATGCAGAAAATGCGCTGGCTGCTGTATCGCTTTTTGGATTAAACGACGAGGCAAGAGATGATTCAACAGAGATAGAGAGGTTGAAAGGCGATATCGTAATAAAGGATTTGACCTTTGCCTACCCGGGTACGGATAAAAAAGTTCTGCAGGATATCAATCTGGAAATCAGAGAAGGCGAAACTTTAGGCATACTGGGTAGGACCGGTAGCGGCAAAACCACGCTGGTCAATTTGCTATTGAGGCTATACGAGGTGGAGGATGGCCACATATTCATAGGAGGAAGGGATATAAACCGCATACCGCTAAAGATATTGAGGGAAAACATAGGCTATGTACCCCAGGACAATTTCCTTTTCTCCACTACAATAAAGAACAACATTGAGTTTTTCAAGCCGATATATAGTGACCGCCAGATTGAACAGGCTGCCAAAATGGCGGGTATCTACGATGAGATAATGTCCTTTCCTGAAGGGTTTGACACCATCGTGGGTGAACGGGGGGTAACCCTGTCGGGCGGCCAGAAGCAGAGGGTTTCAATAGCCAGAGCCATTATCAAAGACCCTTCTATACTTATACTTGATGACAGCCTTTCGGCTGTGGATACGAAGACCGAGCAGAAGATTTTGGAGAACCTTAGAAATGTGTTAAAGGGGCGGACGGGTATAGTGATATCTCACCGAGTTTCGGTTGTGAGGTACTGTGACCACATCATATTTATGGATGAGGGGCAGATCATCGAAAGGGGTACCCATGAAGAGCTGATGAGACTTAAGGGGGCTTATTACAACCTGTACAGGTCCCAAATAGAACAGGTTGAGGATAATCTGTTGTTACAGGCAAGGGGGTAAATTAAAATGGAGTACAGGATAGACAGCGAATACTCTTTGCGCAGGGACAAAAAGGCCTTGGTCATAAGGCTGCTTAAATATTTTAAGCCCTATTTACCGCTTTTGGCTTTGAATATACTGTTTGCGTTTTTGATAAACGGTGCCACCATCATAAAGCCGTATATCATAAAGTATGTGATAGACAACTATCTGGCTTTGAAGATATACGCTCCTGACGTCTTCATGCGCATGGGGCTGCTGTATTTGGCAGTTGTGCTGGCAGGATGCGGGCTCACCTATTCTCAGGCCTATATACTGACTTATATCGGCCAAAAAATAATGTATGACATAAGAAACCAGCTTTTTACACATATACAGAACATGTCCATGAAATTTTTCGACAGGAACTCCTCCGGCAGGATACTCACCAGGGTGACAAACGATGTGGAGGCTTTAAATGAAATATTTTCGGGAGTGCTGGTCAATTCCATAAGGGACATAATCATGATTTTGGGGATAATAGCCACAATGTTTGCCATGGACGCCTCTCTTGCGCTGATCAGCATGTGCAGCATTCCTTTGATAGCGCTGGTTACTGTTATATATAGAAGGGCGGCGCGAAAGAACTTCATGAGGATGAAGGTGCTCATAGGCAGGATAAACGGGTTTTTGGCTGAGAACATATCCGGCATGAAGCTGGTGCGCATCTTTCACAGGGAAAAGGAAAAGCTGGAGGAGTTTCAGAAGCTGGATAAAGAGTATTTTGACACCAGCCTGAGGGAAGTGGTTTTAAACAGCCTGGGGAGACCAATCATAGAGGTTATAAACACCTTGATCATCGCACTGCTGATATGGTATGCCAGCGGCAGGATTACGGGTGGATACCTGGAGATAGGAGTCCTGTACGCCTTTATAACCTATATCAGGCAGTTTTTTGCGCCCATCAATGAGATTGCAGAATTCTATACATCCATACAGTCGGCTTTGATTTCGGCAGAGCGTATATTCGACGTGCTCGATACCCGAGAGTTTTTAGAGGATATGGAGAGAGGAAGACATGTCAAGCGTATCAGGGGAGAGATTGAGTTTAAGAACGTGTGGTTTGCATACGACGATGAAAACTGGGTGCTAAAAGACGTCAGCTTTAAGATTGAACCGGGCGAGACGGTGGCTTTTGTAGGAGCCACTGGTTCAGGAAAATCTACAATCATAAACCTTATGGCAAGATTTTACGATATACAAAAAGGGAAAATATTGATCGATGGGGTGGACATACGGGAGTACAACTTGAAGGATTTGAGGCGGCAAATAGCGGTGGTAATGCAAGACGTGTTTTTGTTTTCGGGTGATGTCAAATCCAATATACGCTTGAGAAACAGCTCGATAACCGATGAGGACATCGTGCGAGCAGCCAGGCTGGTTTGCGCCGACAGATTTATCGAGTCCCTTCCTAATAAATATGATGAAGAGGTAAAGGAAAGGGGATGTACCTTCTCGGCTGGACAGAGGCAGCTAATATCCTTTGCTAGGGCAGTGGCTTTCAATCCTGCGGTGTTCGTGCTGGACGAGGCAACGGCGAATATCGATACCGAGACCGAGATGGCCATTCAGCAGGCCATGGCCAATATATCCGGTGGAAGGACCACCATAATCATAGCCCACAGGCTTTCCACCATAAGAAATGCCGATAAGATCATAGTGATTGACAAAGGCAGGATAAAGGAGATTGGCACCCATGATGAGCTGCTCAAAAAGGGAGGCCTGTACCGTCAGCTTTATGAGAAACAGCTTGTATATCAGTGTATTGCCTAGGTATGGCTATGACAGGATAGCTGGATATGAGCATTTAAATGTTATGCGTTGGGATGGAAACCCTGCCTGGGTACTAACGAAGTAGTACCTCAAGAGCAGGGTTTTTATTTTGAAAAAATATACTATAGGACTCCGGAATTAAATTTTTATTTTTTTACTTATGGCAGCAGGATTTTAAAAAGTTTTAGAGAATAAATTCATAAAAGTGGTTGAAAGTGGGGAGAAGTGGTGGGATAATAGGTTAAGGGGGTGGGGGCTTGTTCATTGGGGAGTACCAGCACACCATAGACCCAAAAGGCCGGGTCATAATGCCAGCCAAGTTCAGAGAAGGTCTGGGAGAAAAATTCGTGTTGACCAAAGGGCTGGATCAATGCTTGTTTGTATACCCCAATGAGGAATGGGGCATTTTAGAAAAGAAGCTCCGTTCACTTCCCTTAACCAATAAGGATGCCCGCGCTTTTATACGCTTCTTTTTTGCGGGTGCGTGTGAGTGTGAGCTGGACAAGCAGGGTAGGATTCTCATTCCAGCCAATTTGAGAGAGTATGCCGGGCTAGAAAAAGATGTGGTTATAATAGGCGTATCTACCCGAGTGGAGATTTGGAGCAAAGACAGATGGGATGAGTATAATAGCGCTTCAAATCTCGACCATGAAGCAATTGTGGAGAGGATGGCGGAGCTTGGGATTTGATAGCCGGAGGAGTGAATAGATGGAGTTCAGTCATACGCCTGTCTTGCTTGATGAGGTGCTTAAACTTTTGGATTGCCATCCTGGACAGGTCATCGTGGATGGGACGGTCGGAGGCGGAGGCCATGCCTATGAGATACTGAAGCGGATAATTCCCGGTGGATTTTTGATCGGCATTGATAGAGACCCGAATGCATTGGAAGCAGCGCAGAAAAAGCTGGAGGAATTTGAAGGCTGTTTTAAACTGGTGCATGCCAATTTTGCCGATGTAAAAGAGGTGCTCAAAAGCCTTGGAATAGATGCTGTTGACGGGATGCTGTTGGACCTTGGCGTTTCATCCTATCAGCTGGAAGAGAGAGCTCGGGGCTTTACATATATGCAGGATGCGCCACTTGACATGAGAATGGACCCTACACAAACTTTCAGCGCTTACAATGTCGTCAATGAATATTCGCAGCAAGAGCTGGAACGTGTCATCAGGGAATACGGCGAGGAGCGGTGGGCCAAGCGCATAGCGGAGTTCATAGTGAAAAGCAGGCCCATTGGGTCTACTGGGGAGCTGGTGGATGTCATAAAGAGGGCCATACCCGCTGCGGCCAGGCGCGAAGGCCCGCATCCTGCAAAGCGTACCTTTCAGGCCATACGCATAGAGGTAAACCAGGAACTTAATTTGCTTCCCAGGGCAATAGAAAGCGCTGTAGAAGTTCTAAAGCCGGGCGGACGGCTGTGTATCATATCCTTTCATTCGCTGGAGGACAGGATAGTAAAGCAGATGTTCCGCAGCTTGAGCAACCCATGTACATGCCCCCCTGATTCTCCCGTCTGCATCTGCGGCAGACGGCCTCTGGTGAAGGTGCTGACCAGCAAGCCAGTAACCCCTACCTCGAGTGAGGTTTCTGAGAATCCTCGTTCGCGCAGCGCTAAGGCGAGATGCTGCCAAAAGTTATGAACGACTACCAGGAATGAGGATACATAAAAGATAAGGAGGATGAATAAAATTGGTAGTAGCTCCAAAACGACAATATCAGGTAGAACAGCTATCTAAACCCCGAAGGGAAGTCAAACCAAAGGCAAAGGCTAAACCCAAGCCAAAGCTTGCCAGCAGGATAAAGCCTGTAATTTTGGTAGCGCTAGGATTCGTGATGGCATTCCTGGTAGTTAGCCGGCATGCTATGATCGCGGAAAACCATCAGCAGATACTCGAGCTTGAGAAAAAGCTGGATCAAGCGCTTAAACAAAGTGAATTGCTGAAACTGGAGCTTGCGGCAAGCGAGGATTTGAGAAGGATAGAAGAAGTTGCCAAAAATCAGCTTCATATGGACTATCCTGACCAAACGCAGATACAATTTGTTGAGCTTCCCGAGGATGAGGGGCAACAGAAACAGACAGAAGTGGCAAAGCACCAGGAGACGGACATATGGGATTTTATTCTAAGATTGATCGACTGAGGGGTGAAGCAAGGGGGGTGGTAATTCCGTGGCATTACCAGGAGTTACCAACAGAAAGCGTTTGGTGGCTCTGTTGCTGGGGTTTACTCTAATTTTTTTTGCCTTAACCATCAGGGTGGGATACATACAGTTGGTATGGGGAGTGGACCTTCAGAAGAAAGCGGCAGACCAGTGGACCCGCGATTTGGACGTTTTCCCAAGAAGAGGGGTCATTAAGGATAGAAATGGCAAGGTCCTGGCGCAGAGCGCTACTTCCGAGTCTATAGCGGCAAGGCCCAGCCAGATAAGCGATCCACAGAAGGTGGCTTCTTTAATTGCGCCGATTCTCGGGCTGGACGAACAGGAGCTATATAAAAAGTTGGCCAATACATCAAGTACATACGTGTGGATAAAGCGCCAGGTTGACAGGGAGACTGCTAACAAGATCCGTGCCCTGAATATCAAGGGCCTTGACTTCACCGAAGAGCCCAAGAGGTATTATCCCAACGGCAGCCTGGCTGCTCATGTTTTGGGGTTTACCATGAAATATGCAGAACCGGGGGAAGGATTAAAAGGCCAGGAGGGTATAGAGCTTTACTATGACAAGTATCTGAAAGGGTTTCCAGGTAAAATAGTAATGGAGACCGATGCTGTAGGTCGAGAAATGCCTTATAATGTAGACAGGTATATTCCGCCCATCGACGGGCTTAATTTGGTGCTCACCATTGACCAGGTTATACAGTATTTCACCGAGAGAGAGGTAAACAATGTAGTTGCCAAGTATAATCCCAAGAAGGTGTATGCCATCGTCATGGACCCCAATACGGGTGAAATACTTGCGATGGCAAACTGGCCGACTTTCGATCCCAATGACCCGCCGCGCGATGTGGGCGATTTCGAAGAGATGCAGCAGTACGTGAAGAACTTTGCGTGTAAGGACAACATCGATCCAGGGTCTACTTTCAAAATAATAACAGCTGCTGCGGCCCTTGAAGAGGGGGTTGTCAGCCTGAATAGCACCTTCAATTGTCCGGGGTATAAGATGGTGGACGGGCAGAGGATAAACTGCTGGCGGGCTGGTGGCCACGGCCACGAGACTTTCCCTAAAGCCGTACAGAATTCCTGCAACCCGGTATTTATGGAGCTGGCATTGAGGCTGGGCAAGGATAAGTTTTACCATTACCTGAACGAATTTGGGTTTGGCCAGCCCACGGGGATCGATGTACTTGGCGAAGAGAGAGGCATCATAATGCCAAAGGAGTCTGCAAAGAATGTTGACCTGGCCAGAATGGGGTTCGGGCAGGCCATTTCAGTTACGCCGATTCAGCTCATCACAGCGGTTTCGGCGGTCATAAACGGCGGCAACTTGATGAAGCCCTATATCGCCAAGGAGCTTCGCGAGGTGGTGGTCGATGAAAACGGCCAGGAAACCGAGCGGGTGGTCAAAACTGTTACTCCCCAGAAGGTGCGGCAGGTGATATCGCCCGAGACGTCGAAGATCATGAGAGAAGTGCTGGAAAGCGTTGTGACCGATGGAAGCGGAAGAAACGCATATATTCCTGGCTACAGGGTAGGAGGAAAGACCGGTACAGCGCAGAAATATGGACCGGGGGGCAAGATCATACCCAATAAGAATATATCGTCGTTTATCGGTTTTGCACCTGCTGACAATCCACGGGTGATCGTACTGTTTATGGTGGATGAACCACAGGCGCCCGTTACTTTTGGTAGCATTATCGCGGCGCCTTATGTGAAGAACATCCTGGAGGATACTCTTAAGTATCTGGGCGTTGAGCCGGTGTTTGATGAGGAAACACAGGAAGATATGCAGCAGGTGGAAGTGCCGGACGTTATAGGAATGAGTTTGGAAGAGGCTGCCCAAGCCCTCAAAGAGGCAGGGCTGGAGTATTTGGCTGATGAGACAGGGACCGTTGTAAAAGACCAGATGCCCAAGCCGGGCGCAAAGGTTATCTCGGGGACTACCGTTTTGCTTTACACTGAGCGAGGGGCAGAGAGCCAGCCGGAGGAGCAGGCTGCACAGCCGCCTGCTGAGGGGATGGTAATCGTGCCTGATGTGCTGGGCAAATCGATTCGCGAGGCTAACCGGATCCTGGTTTCGGAAGGCCTGAGGCTTAGAATAGAAGGTTCAGGAATTGCGGTGGGGCAGGACCCGGCGCCTGGGACGCAGGTTGAACTCGGTACTGAAGTGACGGTACGGTTTGCACTGCCAACAGAAGGGCAGCAGAACGGTGTACGCCGAAATGGCGAATAATGTTACCATGATATGTAAATACTACTTTAAATAGGTAAAAGATGTATGGGAGGATGGCGAAATGTTGCTGAAGGAGCTGTTAAGAGAAATACAGGTTTCTCGCATAGAAGGCGATGTCGATAAACCAATAGATGCCATATATTACGATTCGCGCAGGGTTACGCCTGGATCTCTGTTCTTTTGCATTGAAGGTTTTCGATTCGACGGGCACGATTTTGCCGTTGAGGCAGTATCCAAAGGGGCACATGCCGTGGTGCTGCGCAAGGATGTCCCTCTATCTCAGCACGTTACCAAGGTATTTGTTGAGGATACGCGCCTGGCCATGGCTTTGATGTCGCGAGCTTTTTACGGGTATCCCGCACGGGATATACCAATAATTGGAGTGACCGGTACCAACGGCAAGACTACGGTAACCTATTTGATAAAATCCATACTCGAGGAAGAAGGTAAAAAGGTAGGGCTTATCGGTACCATTGCAAACATGATAGGCTCTAAGATGCTCCCTGCTGAGAGGACCACGCCCGAGTCGATTGACCTGCAAAAGCTTTTCAAAGATATGCAGGATGAGGGCGTAGATGCCATCGTCATGGAGGTGTCTTCCCATTCGTTGAGCCTTAAACGGGTGGCCGGCGTCGAATTTGAGGTCGGTGTATTTACAAATTTGACCCAGGACCATCTGGATTTCCACCATACCCTTGAAGAGTATCGTGAGGCCAAGGCAAAGCTGTTTTTGCAGAGCAGGCAGGCTGTCATAAACATCGATGATGAGACCGGACGGATGTTTGCAGAGAGAGTACAGGGACAGCTGTGGACATATGGAATAAGCAGAACAGCGCAGGTGTTTGCAAGGGACATAGAGATTACCTCCAGGGGCGTGTCGTTCCAGCTGTTTTTACCGGGCGAAAGCAGCATGGTAAGCTTAAATATCCCCGGGCTTTTCAGCGTGTACAATGCCCTGGCTGCTGCAACGGCATGCCATGCGCTGGGAGTGCCGGTTCGACACATAAAAGCCGGCCTTGAAAAGGTAAAGGGTGTCCCGGGGCGGTTTGAGCTTTTAAACACCGGCACTGAGTATTCCGTGATAATAGACTATGCTCATACGCCTGACGGGCTGGAAAACGTGCTTAAGACAGCACGGGACTTCACAAAAGGACGGGTCATTACGGTGTTTGGCTGCGGTGGCGACCGCGACCCTTCAAAGCGGCCCATAATGGGAGAGGTGGCGGGGAAGTATTCCGACTTTTGCGTCATTACCTCTGATAACCCGCGCAATGAGGAGCCCATGGCCATCATCCAGCAGATCATACCCGGCATCGAGAAGACCACCTGTCCCTATGTGGTCATCGAGGACCGCAGGGAGGCCATTGCCTATGCCTTAAACCACGGCAGGGCAGGGGATGTGATCATCCTTGCCGGCAAAGGCCATGAGACCTACCAGATATTGAAGAATAATCAGGTAATTCACTTTGATGAAAGGGAAGTCGTTGCTGAGCTGCTGGGAAAGGAGAAGATTTGATGGAACCCATATCGATGCAAGAGGTGCTGGAGGCTACTGGCGGAAGGTTGATCAAAGGCGATGGGAAGGGCTTAATAGCGGGAGTAAGTACCGACAGCAGGACGATAAAGCCGGGGGAGCTGTTTGTATCTCTGATTGGCGACAGGTTTGACGGCCATGACTTCATCCATCAGGCGGCAGAAAAAGGTGCAAAGGCCGCTCTTGTCCAGCGTGCGCTGGATCAGCTTCCCGAGGGTATGAGTGTGATCAAAGTTGATAATACCCTTGCCGCTCTTCAGCGCCTTGCCGGCTATTATCGAAAGAAGTTCAATATCCCTGTAGTGGCGGTGACAGGCAGTACGGGTAAGACCACCACCAAAGACATGATATACTGCGTGCTTTCGGCGCGTTACAATGTTCTCAAAACCGAAGGTAACCTCAACAACGAAATTGGCCTGCCACTGACATTGTTTAGGATACAACGCCATCATGAAATAGCGGTAGTGGAGATGGGCATGAGCGGGTTTGGGGAGATCCATCGAATGGCTGAAGCGGCCCTTCCCTGCGTGGGAGTGATTACCAACATAGGCGTTTCCCATATAGAAAAGCTGGGCAGCAGGGAAAACATACTCAAGGCAAAGCTGGAAATTTTCGATTATTTCCGCGGAAATGGGGTTGCCGTATTGAACGGCGATGATGACATGCTGTGGGGAGTGAAAGAACGCTTCAGCTTTGGAATTAGATATTTTGGCACGCGCCAGGGCGTAGATTTCAGAGCTGTGGACATAAGTACGGGACAGCCGGGCATCAAGTTTAAATTGATAAGCGATAATGAAGAGCATCCATTTGAGCTTTCGCTGCCCGGAAGGCACAACGTGTATAACAGCCTGGCGGCCATCGCTGTGGGACGGCTTTTTGGGATAAGCTTTCAGGAGATGAGGGAGGCTCTAAGGGATTTTAAAACGGGCAACATGCGGCTCAATATTTTTGAGACGCGGGAAGGCGTTGTGGTGATTGATGATGTGTACAATGCCAGCCCTGATTCCATGAAAGCCGCTCTTTCAGTCTTGAGGGACATGCCGGCTGCGCGCAGGATTGCTGTGCTGGGGGATATGCTGGAATTGGGAGATTATGCCGAAGAAGGACACCGTCAGGTGGGCAGGGCGGTGGTGGAAAATAAAGTCGATTTGCTCATCACCCGCGGTCAGAACAGCCGCTGGATAGGCATGGAAGCACAGGCGGCGGGTATGCCGTCCTCAAGCATATATCACTGCGAGTGTAACAAAGATGTAATAAACTTGTTAAGCACAATTGTCCATAGCGGTGATACAATATTAGTGAAAGGGTCACGGGGGATGAGGATGGAAGAAGTGGTGTCCCATCTCTTAAAAGGGGGTTATAAACCTTGGAATCACTGATATACGCGGTAATAATATCGTTTGTGCTTTCGCTTGCGATAGGAGTAGTTGCCATACCCATGCTCAGGAGGCTCAAGTTTGGTCAACACGTGCGCCATGAAGGTCCACAAACTCACCTGCAAAAAGCCGGCACCCCTACCATGGGAGGGATAATATTTTTAATACCGATTTGCGTGGCATCGCTCATGTTGGCCAGGGGCAGCCTGGATTTTCTGTTGGCAGCTCTATTGGTGATGCTGGGGTTTGGGCTTATAGGGTTTGTGGATGACTATATCAAGATAGCCAGGTGCAGATCGCTGGGGCTTAAGGCTTATCAGAAGCTGCTGGCACAGATCACCATCGGAGTCGTGTTTTCTTATTATGCCTATACTCATCTGGGCAGCACCGTGACCATCCCTTTTTTTAAGTCGGAATGGGACCTGGGCATTATGTACATCCCGTTGATGACATTTGTAATAGTCGGTACTGTGAACAGCGTAAATTTGAATGATGGGCTGGACGGCCTGGCCTCAGGAGTTACTCTTATAGTGGCAGCCACATTCAGCATTTTGGCGGCATACCTGGCATCCTCTATGCGGCAGGAAGGCCTGGAGTATTTGGCGGTAAACTACGGCAACCTTATGGTATTTGCTGGAGCTGTAACAGGGGGATGTCTTGGCTTTTTGCGGTTCAACGCCTACCCTGCACAGGTCTTTATGGGGGATACCGGTTCAATGGGGCTGGGTGGAGCGGTTGTGGCTCTGGCGGTTTTGCTTAAGCTGCCGCTGTTTTTGCCCATAATCGGCGGCATATATATGGCAGAAGCATTATCGGTTATAATACAGGTGGCGTCGTATAAGTTGACCGGAAAGAGGGTATTTCGCATGAGCCCGCTTCATCACCATTTTGAGCTTACCGGCATGAGCGAGCCCAAGGTGGTCACCATGTTCATGATAGTAACCACTATGCTATGCCTCATTGGTTTGCTGGCCATATGAGGGGAAAGCGAGCATTATCTGCTGCTTTTCGTTTTGTAAATTATGAAAAGAGGTAAACCCTAGAAAAAACGCTGAGAAAGGCTGAAGAATTCTGGATAGATTACTGGATAGATTACTGGATAGAAGTGTGTTTTATCAGAAATACGCAAGAAAACTCCATCTTTTGTAAGATACATACTTCTCATGAAGCCACCACCTCTATAGGTGGTTGGTAGTTCACATTGGTGTAAGTTATAGAACCAGCAAAATCAGCAATTGTACGGGAGGATAGTATGACGTACCAGGGGAAGACTGTTCTTGTAGTAGGCCTTGCGCGAAGCGGTATTGCTGCTATCAGAGCGTTGAAGAGCCTGGGTGCAAAGGTTATAGCAAATGACATAAAGACGCGGCAGCAGCTGGGCGATTCTATATCAGAGCTTGAGTCGCTTGATGTGGAATTTTATCTCGGCGATACGCCCGATGGCTTGGTTGATAAGGTCGACTTGATCGTTATAAGCCCTTCTGTGCCCATCGACTCGCCGTTTATTCAAAAGGCGCAACGTCTAGGGCGAGAGGTCATAAGCGAGCTAGAGCTGGCCTACAGGCTGTGCAGGGCGCCTGTTGTCGCTATTACCGGTACCAACGGCAAGACAACCACTGTAACCCTGACAGGGGAGATATTGAGAAAAGCCGGGTTTAATGCATACGTAGTAGGCAATATTGGCGTGCCGTTTGTCAGCAAGGCTTTGGAAATGGATGAAGACGATATAGCGGTGGTGGAAGTAAGCAGCTTTCAGCTGGAGGCGATACATAACTTTCATCCTCGAGTAGCTGCCATTCTTAACATTACCCAAGACCACCTCAATCGCCATAAGACTATGGAAAATTACATAGCGGCCAAGGCCAGGATTTTTGAAAATTGCTCCTCTGATGACTGGGTGGTTTTAAATGCAGATAATGAAGCGGCGGCAAGGCTGGCAGCGCAGGCCCAGGGCCGGGTGCTGTTTTTTAGCCGCTTAAAACCTCTGCACAGGGGTGCATGGGTAGAAGATGGCACGGTGGTGCTGGATATAGGGTATGGAAAAGAAGCCATATGCGGCGTGCAAGACATATTCATACCGGGAGCACATAATCTGGAAAATGCTCTGGCTGCCTCTTTAATGGCCAGGGTAATGGGGGCAACGGCAGAAGAGATTGCTGTTACTTTGAAGACCTTTAAAGGAGTAGAGCACCGCATCGAGTATGTAGACACCATTGGCGGGGTCAAGTTTTATAACGACTCAAAGGGTACCAATCCCGATGCTTCTATAAAAGCCATACAGGCCATGAAAGGCCCTACCGTCCTCATTGCGGGTGGAATGGATAAGGGCAGCAGCTTTGATGAGTTCATAGATGCCTTTGGTGAAACCGTCACCCATATGGTGGTGCTGGGAGAAACGGCAGATAAGCTGATCAAGGCCGCAAAAGAAAAGGGATTTGACAGGGTATACCGTGTAGGCAGCGTAGAAGAGAGCGTAAGAAAGGCCTTTAGCCTGGCTTCCCCGGGCTATAACGTGCTGTTTTCTCCGGCCTGTGCTAGTTGGGATATGTTCAGGGATTATGAGGAAAGGGGAAGAGTCTTTAAGAGCGCTGTCAGGGCTCTTAAGGGGGAAGTTGAATGACCAAAAAGCCCAAGAAGGCAAAAAAACCGTTTGATTATCCCATTCTGCTTACCATTATAATACTGGTTGCCTTTGGTACCATCATGGTATTCAGCGCCAGCTTTTACTACGCTCAAATGAGGTGGGGGGATAAATACTACTTTTTCAAGCGCCAGTGCCTGTGGGCGGTTGTCGGCTTTGTGGCTATGGCGTTTACGGCAAATTTGGATTACTGGAAGCTCAAAAAATTTTCAAAGCCGTTGCTGGTACTGAGCATAGCGCTTTTGGTTGCTGTGCTCCTTGTGGGCGTTGAACGAAATAACGCCAAACGGTGGCTTAATATAGGAGGTTTGAGCGTTCAACCTTCCGAGATTGCCAAGTTTGCCCTTGTGCTGTTTTTGGCCGACAGCATGTCTCAAAGGAAAGACAAGATAAAGTACTTATTGAAAGGGGTGATACCCTACTTTCTGGTAACGGGCATACTGTTCGGGCTTATAATGATGCAACCCAATATGAGTACGGCAGGCAGCCTGGTGCTGCTTGTAATGGTGATGCTTTTTGTGGCGGGTGCCAGGCTGTGGCATCTAGGTTTGTTGGTGGCTGGAGGTGCTGCGGCGGCTGCTGCCCTTATAATGGCGGCTGAATATCGCATGGACAGGTGGATAGCATTTTGGGACCCATGGAAGGACCCTTTGGAAACGGGATATCAGATAATACAGTCGCTGTATTCTTTGGGAGCAGGTGGCTTGTTTGGAATGGGGCTTGGCGAGAGCAGGCAGAAGTATCTGTACATACCCTATCCGGAAACCGACTTCATATTTGCCATAATCGGTGAGGAGCTGGGATTTGTTGGATGCACACTGCTCATACTGCTGTTCGTTATCCTCATATGGAGGGGTTTGAAGATAGCCATTACGGCCCCTGACCTCTTTGGATGTCTGCTGGCAGCCGGGATCATTGGCATGATAGGCATTCAGGCCGTTATAAATATAGCGGTGGTAACCGCCTCCATGCCACCTACTGGTTTGCCACTTCCCTTTATAAGCTTTGGAGGTTCTTCATTGGCCATTTTCATGGCCAGCATAGGAGTGCTGCTCAATATATCAAAATACGCTAAAGCGAGTTAGCTTGCCTGGCCACTGTGTCACACCTCTTTTTGAGGCTGCATATCATGGTGTTGTGAAGAGTTGAGACATACTAAAATATTGAGCACGATATTCATGAAAAGAGGTGTGACCAATGGCACAATATATCATAAATGGCGGCAGGCGATTGGAGGGAAAGCTGCGTGTAGGCGGTGCTAAAAATGCCAGTCTTCCCATATTGGCAGCGGTTTTGTTGACTGAAAGACAAGTTGTTTTACATGACTGCCCCAGGCTTCTCGATGTCGAAAAGACCATCTTGATCCTTGAATCTATCGGTTGTAAGGTGAAGAGGGAAGGCAGGGATTTAATCATTGACCCTTCTACGGTGTCCAGCTGGGTAATACCGGATTGCTATGTTCGGGAGATTCGTTCCTCCATAATATTTCTGGGAGCCATGCTTTCCAGGATAGGTAAAGCGCGGATCACATATCCTGGAGGTTGTGAGATAGGGCAGCGCCCCATTGACCTCCATCTCAAAGGGCTCAGGCAGCTGGGAGTACTTATAGACGAATCTAATGGGTACCTGGATTGCGTTGCGCCCAGGATGGAAGGAGGAATTGTTCATCTAGATTATCCCAGCGTGGGAGCTACCGAAAACATAATGCTGGCAGCGGTAAAGGCCAAAGGGCGTACTGTTATCCATAATGCCGCCAAGGAGCCGGAGATTGTGGACCTACAAAACTTTATCAATGCCATGGGAGGGAATGTACGGGGAGCGGGTACCAATACCATAGTGGTGGAAGGCGTGCAGAGTGGTTTCAGTGAAGTGGAATATACCATTATTCCTGATCGCATTGTGGCGGGTACTTATATGGTTGCGGCTGCTATAACCGGAGGTGATGTTCTTATTGAGAACGTAATACCCGAACACGTTCAGTCCATCATATACAAGCTGAGGGAAGCAGGCTGTACTGTTCATGTGCAGGACTCATGCGTAAGGGTGAAGGGAAAATACCGGCTCAGGGCTATAGAACACATCAAGACTTTACCGTATCCGGGGTTTCCAACTGATATGCAGGCTCAGTTTACAAGCCTGTTGTCGGTGGCCAGGGGAACCAGCATAGTGACCGAGACGATATTTGAAAACAGGTTCAGGCATGTGCCGGAGCTTGTAAGGATGGGAGCTAATATCAGGATTGACGGACAGACCGCCATTATACACGGGGTCAGGAGTTTGAAGGGTACTACTGTTGTGGCCAAGGATTTGAGAGGAGGAGCGGCGCTGGTACTGGCCGGACTGCGCGCCGAAGGCCAAACCATTGTGGAAAACGCTTTTTACATTGATAGAGGCTATGAACAGCTTGAAGCCGTATTGAGCAGCATAGGAGCTGATATTGTAAAAACAAACGATTAAATCTGAGCTTGTATATAAATGAAAAACCGAGGGAGTTTTATGGGAAACGGAAGAAGAAAGGGGTTATTCCTGCTATTGTTTTTGCTGGCAGTGCTGGTTGCCATGGTATATATTGGTACAGAGGTATTTCAGGTAAAAAAGGTAACTGTTATAGGTAATCAGAATATAAAAGATGACGATATTGTTAGAATAGCAGGAATACCCATAGGTCAAAATATTTTTAAAATAGATAGAAAGCAAATAAGGGAAAATATCGAAAAAAATCCCCTTTTAAAGGTTTTAGCCATAGATTTTAAATATCCTGATGAGGTTGTCATCAGTGTAGAGGAGAGAAAGCCGGTAGCGGCTATCCCCTATTTGGGGTCTTATGTTGTCATCGACATAGAAGGCTATGTGATGGAGATACACGATAATCTGGGGGACATGCCTTATCCTCTGGTACAGGGATTGAGCCTGCGGGGATGTACCTTAGGCAAACCCCTTTCTGTTGCTGATTGGTATCAGATGAAGGCTTTAAGCCGCGTGCTGGATGAGGTGTATAAACAACAGCTGGAGGAGGATATCTCGGAGATAATCATGGATAATCCAAATGATATTTATATCGTTTCCCGGAATGGCACTGTGGTAAGATTGGGACAAGCCATAGAGGTTGACAAGAAGTTAAAATGGCTCAAAACTCCCAATTTCCATCAAATTGACACTACAGGAGCAAATGGTATACTGGATGTAAGCATTGCAAACCAGGCAATATTCAAACCTTTGGAGGAAGAGGTGGACCAATGAAGAAATCCCTAAGTGCCCAGTTGTCGATAACCCTTGTAAGCTTAATACTGGGACTGGCTTTGGCTGCCCAGTTCAAAAACGTTCAGAGGGTAGGTGGAAGCGTTTCGCTGCAGCGGACCCAGGAACTCACACGGCAGGTACAAAAGTTGGAGCAGGAAAATGAAGCATTGGAAGCACGTATACAGGAGTATGAGAAGAGGATAAGGGAGTTCGAGAATGCCGTTCAGAGCGAAGGTCAGAGCAACAAGCTGATTTACGAGGAACTGGAGCGCACCAGGATGCTGGCCGGCCTTGTGGATGTTCAAGGGCCTGGCGTGGTGGTAACTGTCAACGTTAAATACGTAAGCGAATGGGGACAGGATGCCATCGTTCAAAACGTGCGCTATGATGACCTGCTAAAGCTGGTGAACGAGCTCAATGCTGCCGGTGCCGAAGCCATTGCAATCAACGATGAAAGGATAATCGCTACCACCGAAATACGGAATGCGGGCGACTATATAGTCATAAATACCAATCGCTATTCAACGCCCTTTGAGATAAAAGCGATTGGGAATCCTGACACGCTGGAGGCCGCACTCAAGCTGCTGGGAGGAGTTGCCGATGACCTTGGCGTATATCTGCAGATCAACATCAGGAGGGTGGACAATATCAGGATCCCCAAATACAGAGGAACTTTTCAATACAAGTTTGCAAAGCCGGTTCAGGATGCCAATGCCAGGAGTTGAGGGGTAGGGAATGAAAGCAAGGAAGGACTTATTGATTTTAAGCTTCATGGCCATGTTTTTGAGTTTCTTCATTGTAAAGTGTTTTGACAACCAGAGAATAGGCTATGATATTGGAGTTACGACTTCTGTGTACAAGATTCAGGAACTGATGAGCCAGCTTAAAGCTCTGCAAGAGACAAACCGGCAACTAAAGGAAGACCTGCGCCAAAAAGAAGCTGTACTCAATAAATATGAGACAGAGGCTACGGAGAGAATATATAGGGGTGAGGAGATTAGAAAACAGCTGGAACAGGCGAGGATACTGGCAGGGCTTACTGATTTAGAAGGTCCTGGAATTGAGATTATACTCAACGATCGAAAAAAAGACACCATAATGCCAGATGAGCCCTATTCTATTTCGGATTTTATCGTGCATGATATAGACCTGTTAGAGGTGGTCAATGAGCTCAAAGCGGCGGGTGCCGAGGCCATTGCTATAAACGGTGCAAGGATTTTGGCCACATCCAGGATAAGCTGTGGTGGGCCTACCATCACCGTTGGAGCTGGCCAGCGGTTTGCTCCTCCGTTTATCATTCACGCAATTGGCGATCCCGATGCCCTGGCTGATTATTTTAAAAGACCTGATAGCATTTATCATATATTGACCTTTTATGGCCTGGAGTTCAGCATCAAAAAGCTTAATAATGTGAAAATACCCCGCTATTATGGGGAAGTGAATTTCAGTTATGCCAGGCCCGTTGAAGGAGGTGAGTAGTTTGTTGTTGCCCATTATCGGAATTTTGGTGGGCATAGTACTGGGGTTGACTTTGCCCATACATATACCCATGGCGTATTCGTCCTATATGTCAATTGCTGTTCTTGCAGCTTTAGACTCGGTTTTCGGCGGGATAAGGGCAAGCCTCGAGCAAAAATTTGAGCCTGATGCCTTTATATCGGGCTTTTTTGGCAATGCGTTCTTGGCTGCAGGTCTGGCCTATATAGGAGATAGGCTGGACGTGCCCATATATCTGGCAGCCATCTTTGCTTTTGGTACCAGGCTTTTTCAGAATTTTGCCATGATTAGGCGCCATCTTTTGAATCGTTGGCGTGAAAGATTAAGGCAATGAATTTAAATAAAAATTGCTATAAAGAGATTTAATTTTATTCAATTATGTGGTAACATACTATTATAGTAAATTTGTCAGTCTATACTAAGTTGATAGAGGACATGCCTTATACAAAAGCATGTTTAGTTGATTGGTAAAAATAAGCAATGAAAATGAAGGCAGGTACATATGCCTCGATTGTGCTGATCAATCTGTGAATGAGCAGACGGCCAGTGCTACATCTACGAATATCCTTTGAAGATAAGGGTAGTGTCGACTACCTTGAAATCAGTTGGTTGAAATCTTTTAGGTTGTAAAGGGGAGGGTGTATTTTGATAGAGTTTGATATTGACATGGAACAATTTGCCGAAATTAAGGTGGTCGGGGTAGGGGGCGGAGGAAACAACGCCGTAAACAGGATGATACAGTTTGGCCTGAGGGGAGTAGAGTTTATTGCCGTAAATACCGATAAGCAGGCTTTATTCGCTTCGCAGGCCAATCAGAAGATACAGATTGGAGAAAAGCTGACAAAGGGCCTGGGTGCCGGTGCCAATCCCGAGATTGGACAGAGGGCGGCTGAAGAAAGCCGAGAGGAGATTACGCAGGCACTAAAAGGTGCTGACATGGTATTCATAACAGCAGGCATGGGCGGAGGGACTGGGACAGGGGCTGCTCCGGTTATTGCCGAGATCGCCAAGGAACTGGGGATCTTAACGGTAGGGGTGGTCACCAAACCTTTTGCGTTTGAAGGTAGGCAGAGGATGCTGAACGCCGAAAAAGGGATTCAGGAACTCAAGCAAAGGGTTGATACCTTGATCACCATACCCAATGATCGGCTGTTGCAGATCGTCGAAAAGCGTACCTCTGTGTTAGAAGCGTTCCGAATAGCGGACGATGTCTTAAGGCAGGGCGTGCAGGGGATTTCCGACCTCATAGCGGTTCCGGGCTTAATCAATCTGGATTTTGCCGATGTGAGGACCATTATGAAAGAAAGAGGATTGGCACACATGGGCATTGGCAGGGCCAGCGGTGAAGGGCGTGCTTTAGAAGCGGCCAAACAGGCCATCCAAAGCCCGCTGCTTGAGACCACCATTGAAGGTGCCAGAGGCGTGCTGCTGAATATAACCGGAGGCGAAAACTTAAGCCTGTATGAGGTCAATGAAGCAGCAGAGCTGGTGGCTCAGGCTGCAGATCCGGATGCCAATATAATCTTTGGAGCGGTGATCGATGAAAGCCTTCAGGACGAAATACGAATAACCGTAATTGCTACCGGTTTTGAGGAAAAGAATAAGAAAGACGACGGGAAAAAGAAAATAGAACGGGCGGCAGAAAAGCTCTTTTCAAGTGCCCGGGATGACGATGACCTGGATATACCCATTTTCTTAAGAAGAACTAGAGGATAGAAGGCTTTTCATGTAGGGTTGGTTAAAAGTACGCAAGGAGACTCCATCGCTTCTTGTGAGCCACCACATCTACAGGTGGCTGGTAGTTTACGCGTATTTGTTGTAACATACAAAAATAGAGGGAATTTTAGTTCAAAGGTGCAAAACGACAATAAAAATTGTTTTTATTGTCGTTTATTTTTTTGTTTTATCAGACCTATTTTTACAAATTTTTAAACATGCCCTGCTTTATAATAAAGGCGAAGGTAAGGGGAATGGGGATGCTCTATGGGGTAGAGTACAGATATGTGGATATATTATGGCTGGATAATTTTGTAATGAATTTTTCGATACTGTGGATTACCTTCAGGATATCTAAAGTAAAGGGTTCTCTTTGGAGGTTGTGGATTTCAGCGGGAATAGGGGCCTTATATGCAATCATATTTTTTATACCGGGATTTGAAGTTTTGCATAGCTTTTTCCTCAAAATAGCTTTATCGTTGATAATGTTGCTGGTAGCATTTAAGTTTAACACTTTTAAAGACTTCTTTAAGGCATTCACTTTCTTCTATGCTACTACTTTTGTTTTTGGAGGCGTTGCGCTGGGACTGTATTTTTTTACACAGGATTATATGGCCATCCAAAAAGGCGTTTTTGTGATAAAAGATTACCCTGTCAATAAGCTGATATTAACCGGCGTGCTAGTCATCATCTTAATGCATGCCATGTGGCGGTTTATTCGCCTGCACCTTTCCAAAGACGAGCTGCTGTATAAGGTGAAAATATACTTTGATGGGAAGGAAGTCATGGTTGATGCACTGCTTGATACTGGCAACATGCTTTTGGACCCCATAAGTAAGCATCCTGTTATGGTGGTAGAGTTTTCAAGGGTTAAGGAGTTGTTGCCTCAGGAAATACGAGAGATATTTACTAGGTCGCTGGAGGGTGACTTCCATACGGTGGTCCAGGTCATCAGCAAGTCAGGGTGGATTGAGAGATTTAGAATAATTCCATATACCACGGTAGGGAATCCTAGCGGCCTGTTGATGGGTTTTAAGCCCGATGAGGTTTTGGTATTAAAAAACGGAAAATGGTATACCGTTGGAAACGTTGTTGTTGGGATATATAACGATAAATTGTCGAAGAGCGAGCATTACCAGGCATTGGTCCATCCAGAGATAGTCGCTTGAAAAAGGGGGGATTGTAAAATGACATTTTGCAAAAGGCTTACCATGCAATACTACCTTTTTATCATGAAGCTGCTCATTAAATTTCCCCGACTAAAAAGCTTGCCCATCTTCTACATAAGCGGGAGCGAAGCCCTTCCGCCTCCCCTTACCAACGAAGAAGAGGATCAGCTTCTTCATCGGTTGGAAAAGGGCGATACCTCTGTAAAGAGCACGTTGATTGAGCGAAATTTAAGATTGGTGGTGTATATTGCCAGGAAGTTTGAAAACACAAAGGTTGGGGTGGAAGACCTGGTTTCAATTGGAACCATCGGGCTTATTAAAGCAGTTAATACGTTTGATCCGTCAAAGAAGATTAAGCTGGCTACCTATGCTTCACGGTGTATCGAGAATGAGATTTTGATGTACCTTAGAAGAAATTGCAAGATGAAAGCAGAGGTATCGTTTGACGAGCCTTTGAACGTGGACTGGGATGGCAATGAACTGCTGCTGTCCGATATACTTGGGACCGATAACGACCTGGTCTATAGAAGCATTGAAGACGAAGTGGAGAAAGAGCTGTTGGATATGGCTATAAACAAGCTTTCAAAGCGGGAGAAGCGCATAGTGGAGCTGAGGTTCGGTCTGGGCAACGGCAAGGAAAAGACGCAAAAAGAAGTGGCCGATATGCTTGGAATCTCACAATCTTACATATCGCGGCTAGAAAAAAGGATAATAAAAAGGTTAAAAAAGGAAATTAGTCGCATGGTGTGACTTTGAATAAAATCCTCTGTCCAAGGTAATACTTTCAATAGAATCTGTTCGAAGAGCTAGCAGCAACATCGCGTGAAAGGGATGGAGGATTTTTGGTATGTCGGCAAACAAAGTTGAGATTTGTGGCGTAGATACATCCAAGTTACCGGTGCTTTCCAACGAAAAGATGCGAGAGTTGTTTGAACGGATGCATGCAGGCGATAAAAGCGCGAGAGACGAATTCATCCAGGGAAACCTCAGGCTGGTATTGAGCGTGATTCAAAGGTTTAGCAACCGAGGGGAGAACATCGATGACCTTTTTCAGGTGGGGTGTATCGGACTTATTAAGGCTATTGATAATTTTGACCTTTCTCAAAATGTAAAATTCTCAACCTATGCTGTACCCATGATCATCGGAGAGATAAGGCGGTACCTCAGGGACAACAATTCCATAAGGGTTAGCCGCTCGTTGAGGGATATCGCATACAAGGCGCTGCAGGTACGGGATCAACTCATAAGCAAAAACGCTAAGGAACCTACCATAACCGAGATTGCCAACGAGCTCAACCTTCCAAGGGAAGAGGTGGTATTTGCTCTGGATGCCATCCAGGACCCGATTTCCCTTTTTGAGCCCATCTATCACGATGGAGGGGATGCCATTTACGTGATGGATCAAGTAAAGGACGAGAAAAATGAGGACGAGAGCTGGCTTGAGGGGATAGCTTTAAGGGAGGCCATGAAGAAGCTTAACGAGAGAGAAAAGCTCATATTGACCCTAAGGTTTTTTGAAGGTAGGACCCAGGTAGAGGTGGCGAAAGAAATAGGCATCTCACAGGCCCAGGTGTCCAGGCTTGAGAAAACGGCCCTTGCACATATGAGGAAGTATATATGATGTTAATTTAAAATCAGATCCAGAAGAGAAGCCTTTGCTTTTGTGCAAGGCTTCTCTTTTTGTCATTTTGTTTTGCTCAGTGCCTGTTCGAAGGATGAACGTTGTAGATGTAATTGAATTTCATATGGAGCTATATGGCATTTTTAAGTTCCAATGTGAATAAACTTTATTGGACGAAAACGCGGATGAAAACGGGGGAGGGTTACCATGGAGAAAACTTCTGACTTCAGGCAGAAGGAGGTTATCAATATCAGAGATGGCAGGCGGTTGGGTGTAATAGTCGATATGGAGTTTGACCTGCAAAGCGGGAGGATTACAGCCATCGTGGTGCCTGGGCCCAGCCGGTGGCTGGGATTTTTAAAAGGGGATCAGGACTTGGTCATCCCATGGGAGAATATAAAGAAGATAGGGGATGATGTTATACTGGTTGATGTGGATCCAGCAGTCATAAAGAGGTAAATCTGCTGTAGAAAGTTTGGCAGAGCTTTAAAAACACATAAGTGTGGACGAGCTGACCTAAAAGGGCTATAATAATAAAAAAGAAGGCGAGGCTTTTAGCCCTGCTTTCTTGCTTAGCTGTCCCAAATACCGCCTGTTGGGGGTGGGGCAGCCTTTAAAAAGGCGGATTATAAATACCCTAACCATCTAAACCGGCGTATATTTGCGAGGTTTAGATGCTCGATTGGCCAGCCATGAAATGCCCTTTTTGCTACCACATGGAGAGCAAGGTGGTGGACTCTCGTCCTACCGATGAAGGCCTTACCATTCGCAGACGGCGTGAGTGTACCAAGTGTGGCAAGCGGTTTACTACTTATGAGAAAATTGAGCAGCTGCCGGTATTTGTCGTCAAGAAAGATGGCAGAAGGGAATCCTTCGATAGGGATAAGATCATGAGGGGGCTGTTGAAAGCCTGTGAAAAGAGGCCTATATCCCTCAAGGATTTGGAAGCCCTGGTTCAGGATGTCGAAAAGCAGGTCTTCAATTCCCTTGAGCAGGAGGTTACCAGTCAGCAAATTGGCCAGATGGTGATGGAAAGGCTAAAGAAGCTGGACGAAGTGGCGTATGTGCGGTTTGCATCGGTGTACAGACAGTTCAAGGATATAAACACCTTTATGGAAGAGCTAAACAAGCTTTTGAAGGAAAAAATGACTGAATGAAGGGAAAAGGATGTTCAGGCATGGAATTCAATATGGGTTTTGAGCTGAAAGAAAGACAAGGCGTATGGTACTGCGTTATACCCAGTTTTGAAAGGACCGGATTGGTGAGCCATGGTTTCAGCATCAGAAAGGGAGGAGTAAGCGGTCAACAGTACAGCACCTTGAATTTGGGATTTAAGAAAGGCGATTCTTGCGATGCGGTTATGCGAAACTTTTTAAGGTTTTGCCGTGCGCTGGATATAAACCCTCATAATACAGTGTTCTCCGACCAGGTACACAGCGACAAAGTGGCTGTGGTTGGCGCCGGTGATAGGGGGAAGGGTGCCTTTAAGGAGAGCGATATACTCCAGGTGGATGGCCTTATGACTCAAGAGCCGCAGGTGGCTTTGGTGACGTTCTATGCCGACTGCGTCCCTCTGTTCTTTTTAGATCCTGTTCGCAGGGCCATAGCCTTAAGCCATGCAGGATGGAGGGGTACGGTAGCTCGCATAGGCGCAAAGACGTTGGAGGGCATGCGCCGGATGTTTGGTACGCGCCCCGAGGAGTGCCTGATAGGGATTGGCCCATCTATAGGCCCTTGTTGTTTTGAGGTGGACCTTCCGGTGGCAGAGCAATTTGCAAAAGTCTTTGACAAATATAAGGATATAATAATAAAGCCCGGTCAGAAACCGGGCAGGTATTACGTAAACTTGTGGATGGCAAATGCCCTGCAGTTGGAAGAAATGGGGATTCCACACCACAACATAACTGTAGCGGACATGTGTACTAGCTGCAATCACGACCTGTTCTTTTCTCATCGCAGGGATAAAGGCAATACAGGCAGAATGGCCGCTATATTGATGTTAAAGGGTTAAAGCCAAAGAAAAGGTGTGTGGCATCCCTGTTATGTTATACGTTAAAGCGAAACAGCACCACGTCGCCGTCCTGGATAACGTAGTCTTTGCCTTCAGACCTTACCAGCCCCTTTTCCTTTGCGGCTGTATAGGACCCCACGGCTACCAAAGTGTCATAGGGGATGACTTCGGCTTTGATGAAACCCCTCTCAAAGTCGCTGTGGATTTTACCTGCGGCTTGAGGAGCTCTGGTGCCCTTTTTGATTGTCCAAGCTCTAACTTCTTTGGGACCGGCAGTCAAAAAGCTTATGAGGCCCAGCAGGCTATAGCATGCCGATACCAGCTTGTCCAGCCCCGAGCTTTCTAGGCCCATCTCTTGCAGAAATATCTGTTTTTCTTCGTTATCCAGCTGCGCGATTTCCTCCTCGAGCTTGGCGCATATGACCACTACTTGAGCGTTTTCATTTTGGGCGTATTCTACGACCTTTTTGACCAGCGTGGAATCCTGAGCATTGCCTACGTCCTTTTCGGATATATTTGCCGCGTATATGACAGGCTTTGAGGTGAGCAAAAACAGCTGTCTTACAAAATCCTGCTGTTCTTCTGAGAAGGTGAGGCTTCTTACAGGAATTCCTTTTTCCAGGTTTTCCTTTATGTACTCCATTATCTGCAACTTTTCTATGCTGTGCTTATCCCCACTTTTTGCCATTTTTTGCGCTTTTACCATCTGCTTCTCTAGGCTTTCCAGGTCGGCAAATATGAGTTCCAGGTTTATAATCTCTATGTCGCGGACAGGGTCGACGCTTCCCTCTACATGGGTTATGTCTTCATCTTCGAAACATCTGACTACATGCACGATGGCGTCCACTTCGCGTATATGAGACAGAAACTTGTTGCCCAGTCCCTCGCCTTTGCTGGCGCCTTTGACCAAACCCGCGATGTCAACAAATTCGATGAACGCAGGGGTGACTTTTTCGGGCTTATACATTTCAGCTAGCTTGTCCAGCCTTGGGTCCGGAACCGGTACCACCCCTACATTGGGCTCTATGGTGCAGAAGGGGTAATTTTCGGCCTGCGCTCCGGCTTTTGTTATGGCGTTGAACAGAGTGCTCTTTCCTACATTGGGTAACCCTACTATTCCCAGCTTCATGTTCATACTCCTCCAAATACTGTTAATATAGACGTTTACATCTGAAGAATTATATATTATTTGCCCAAAATAATCAATGTTAAATCGCAGGCAGCAGCGTCGGGAATGTCTTAAAATGTTGAATAAAATGCCGTTTTTTGATATCATATGTTTGTACGTGAGGGCAAAGATAGCAACCATGTTCAGGGAGGGCGGTATTTTGAAGGTGGCATGGAGCAGCTCTCACGCTGAGTTTTTGATAAGTGATTCCTATTATTTTTCCACTTTGGAGCGAGAAAGCCGGAAAAAGGGCATAGAGATAGTAGAAGTTGCCAATTTCGATGAGCTGTTTTGTTATCCCGTAATAGTCTTCAACTACAGTGAAAAACCCTTCGATGAATCGGAAATAAAGGCTATTGAAAGAGCTGTTAAAAATGGTAAGCGGGTCATCTTCACTGCACACTTCAATAACAAGGATAACGTTGCCGAAATATGCAATGCGGTGAGTGAAAGGTTTGGAATGAAGCTCAAGAAGGACGAGGTTGTTGAGAAGGAGCATTTTGATGAAGGCGACTGCCGTATGGTGATCACTTCTAGAGTGGAAAGCTACGCCGAAGGCGTAAATCAAGTGGTGTTCCCTTACAGCGCTCCCATAGAGGTGTTAACCCCTGATGTACGCATAATAGTGCGAGGGCAAGAATCGGCTTTCACCGGCTCGGGGGAAAGGGCGCCTGTAATGGCGGCCGAACGAAGGATGCCCCCAGGAGGAAGTTTGGTGGTGTGCGGCAGCTGCCTCTTTTGGGACAACTATTCCATATTGCGAAAGGACAATTTGGCCTTTTCAATCAATTTGCTCAGCATGTGATATGGATGCTTTTGTCTTTGTGTGCTTTATCATAAAAGCAGCTCTGCGGGAAAAACTAAAAATGAGGATTACTTGAATCAATAAAAAGGGTATTGACAAGCAGGGGTTGTGTGTGCTAATCTATAACGGCTGTTGGCCAAGGGAGCTGATAGCGGCTTAAGAGAGCATAATAAAAGGAACAAAAAAAGGATATTGACAAAGTAAAGTTGATTTGATAGTATATAATTCGCCGCTCGGGAGGGGGCGGCGGAGGGAAATGGTCCTTGAAAACTGAACAGTGGTTGGAAGGCCAGGTCAATTCTGGAGAGGTAAGACTCATTTGCGGCAAGATGAGAGTTTAGGATAGATTTTAAGTGAAGAGTTTGATCCTGGCTCAGGACGAACGCTGGCGGCGTGCCTAACACATGCAAGTCGAGCGGGGGTGGCTTAAGTAGGTTACTACGAAGGCTGCCCTAGCGGCGGACGGGTGAGTAACGCGTGAGCAACCAACCTTGTACTGGGGGATAACAGCTGGAAACAGCTGCTAATACCGCATAAGACTACGGCGCCGCATGGTGCTGTAGTAAAAGGCGCGGAAGCGTCGGTACAAGACGGGCTCGCGTCCCATTAGCTAGTTGGTGAGGTAACGGCTCACCAAGGCGACGATGGGTAGCCGGCCTGAGAGGGTGTACGGC
>Ga0224486_100105_pt1 | contig 40920 bp, 34 predicted proteins | sample TexhydDE_CT_test_FD_172013 | JGI IMG/M metagenome (GOLD analysis project Ga0224486, IMG submission 172013) | Fracking water microbial communities from deep shales in Oklahoma, United States - hydraulically fractured wells DE_CT_test ... | reverse complement strand
GCCCGCATGTCCGAGCAGATTGGAGAAATACTGGACATCATCCGGAACATTGCCGACCAGACCAACCTGCTGGCCCTGAACGCGGCCATTGAAGCTGCCCGGGCCGGGGAGCACGGCCGGGGCTTTGCCGTGGTGGCCGAAGAGGTGCGCAAGCTGGCAGAGAGATCGGCCTCTTCAGCCGAGGAAATAGGCAACCTGGTGTCCGCCATCCGGGAAGAGATCAGCGAGGTTACTGCCCTGATGGAAGGATCGGCCCGGGAGGCGGACCGGGGCCTGGCGGTGGTTGAGGAGGCCGGCACCGCCTTTAAGGAAATTTTAAGTGCGGTGCAGGAAGTGGATTCCCAGGTGGCCGATGTAGCGACGGCTTCCCGGCAGGTGTCGGAGGCGGTACAAAATATCGCCGCCTCCACCGAAGAGCAAAGCGCCCTGCTGCAGGAAACCGCCAGCAGCATCGCCACCCTTTCCGGCATGGCCGAGAAGTTAAAGGCCATGGCTGCCCGCTTTACGGTTTGAAGTGCCGATTTCAATGATATCCCCATCGTGCAGTTCGTCGGTGAAAGATGCTTCTTTTCCGTTGAGGGTCAGGGAGACGGGCGGTTTGAGCCCCCCGAGATCCAGGTCTATGTAGTTGAAGATATCGATGAAAATATAGCTGGAACGCCCCGTGAGGGTGACGGCTCTGCCGTTTACCATCACGGTGATGCCGCGGGCGGGTGCCGGGCCGGATATTTCCCCCGTTGTTTCCGGATCCGTGGCCAGTGTCTCCGCGGCATCCTGGTTATTCCGGGATTCTCCAGCAGCCGGGGCTCCTGGCCCCGGCTTAAACGTTGCCGGGTCAGCCGGCGGCCGGCGGCGGTCCTCCTCCCGGTGACGGCAGTCCACCCTGTCCCCGTCGTGCAGCCGGTAATCAGGGGAAACAGCCCGGCCGTTTACCAGCACCTCATATCTCCCCAGCTCCGCCGCGGGGACGCCCAGTTCCTCCGCCAGCCACTCCCCGAGGGGTTTTGCGGCGCAGATTTCCACCTCACTGTCCGGGGGGATTTCCCGGGATGGTTCGGCGGCCTGTCCGTTGATAAGGCAGCAGGCGGCCATTTTTACCGGCCTGTCGCTGACGTATACGGTGATGGTTTCCCCGGGTGGCAGGAGGTCGCCCGCTGTGGCCCGGGCGTCCGCGCCGTTTACGGCCGGATGAACCACAATCCGGTCCCCGTGGGACACCCGGGTCTGCATGTTGGCTTCGCGATCATTTACCAGTATCCTGGCCGGCCGGGAGAGCCCGCCGAAAATGACCTGGCGCCTGCCGTTCAAGGTAAAGGCCAGGTTTTTTCCGTTGTGCCCGATGAGCAGGCGGGGATTGAAACCGGTGAGGGCCAGCACATTTCCCACGGTAAATTCCCGGGCGTTGAAGAGCCGGTGCTCCACCCCGTTCACTATGATGTGGATGAAATCATGACCCAGTTTGCGTAAAGCAACCAGAGCAATGCCCGCCACCGTCACCCCCTCCGGCCCGGGGATCCGGTCCTCCCCCTCCACTGCCAGCACCTGACCTATGCTGCGCCGGTCCCGCAGGACCACCCTTTTTTTATCCAGCTCCAGCTCCCGGGCAATCTTTTCCGTCAGGCCGGGAACCTGGCTGCCGCCGCCCACGCAAAAGACCGAGCGCGGCGGTCGCCCCCCGTTCTGGGCCAGGATCTGGGCGCTGATTTCCCGGGCCAGCCGTTCCAGGGCCGGGTCAATTCGGTCCAGCAGCTCCTGGCAGGAAATGGTGCTTTCCAGGCCCACAATGTCTGTATAGTGGATATCACTGCCCCGGACCAGTTCCCTTTTCATGCGTTCGGCGGTATCAAAGTCCACCAGGCAGCTCTGGACAATTTCTTCGGTGATTTCGTCTCCGGCTACGGGGACCATGCCGTAGGCGGCGATAGCGCCGTCCCTGGTGATGGCGATGTCGGAGGTTCCGGCTCCAATATCCACCAGGGCCAGGTTTAACAGGCGGTAGTTTTCGGGAATAGCCGCTTCGATGGCGGCAATGGGTTCCAGAGTAAGGCTCAGGGGCTCCAGTTCCACCCGCTGGAGTACGGCATAGAGGCTGTTGACCACCGAGTCAGGCAGGAAGGTGGCCAGCACATCGGCACCAATGGTTTTGCCCCGGTGACCGATCAGGCTGGAGATGGGGTAACCATCCAGGTAGTAGGAAAGGATACTGTAGCCCACGCAGGCGAACTCCCCGGCGTGCAGGTTCGGGTCTGCCTCCAGCTCCCGGTGAGCCTGCTGGATGGCTGCCAGCTCCAGGGCGTTTACTTCCGGCCAGCCGATTTCCCGACCGCCGGTTTCCTGCTCAATGTGGCAGGAGCGGGTGATCAGGGAGCGCCCCGCGGCGGCAATGGCCACCTGGCGCAGGGGAAAACCCAGTTCCCCTTCCAGCTCTTCCTTCACTGTTTTTACTGCCCGGGCGACTCCGGGGATATCGTGGATCTGGCCGTCCAGCATGGTTCGCCGCTGGTGCTCCACCAGCCGTTGCGCCACCAGCCTGAGCCGGCCGTCCTCGGGGATGGCCACCAGCCCAATTACCGTGCGGGTACCGATGTCCAGGGCAAAAATGGTGTTATCGGGAGTAGCTTTCATACCCATGCTGCATACCTTCCCGTTTCACTGGAAATAGAACTGCTCTTATTACTTCTACCCCGTCGGGGAAGGTTCCTGCCCCGGCAGCCTGTTGTTCAGGAACTGTCCGGGCTGGCTGTGATCTTGTTCACTGCTGCCGGTCAGGAAAAGGTGCATAATGGCGGGTAGTTGGCGAATTATGTGGAAAGGTGGTTGTAGCCATGAAGAGCAACTGCGGTGTTACGTCTGCCGGGCAGCTAAAAGAGCCGGCGGAAGTGCAGGTGCCTGCCGCCAGGAGCATCCTGCTCTATGCCCGCAATGCCTTCCAGATCCTTTTCGGCTTTTACCTGCTTTACCTGGGCTGGCGCTTTTATCTTTTCGTGCAGCATTTTGAGGACGGCGGGAGCGCCCCTTTGACGGCACGTCCCCCGGCGGTGGAAGGGTTTTTACCCATTGGGGCCCTGATGGCCCTGCGTTACTGGCTGGCCACCGGGATTTATGATCCCGTTCACCCGGCGGCCTTAAGTATCCTGCTGGCCGTGCTGCTGGTTTCCCTGCTTTTCAAGAAGGGTTTTTGCAGCTGGATCTGTCCGGTGGGAACCATTGCGGAAGGCCTCGACCGCCTGGGGGAAAAGCTTTTTGGACTCAAGCGTCCCGTGGTGCCCAGCTGGCTGGATATTCCCCTGCGTTCCCTGAAGTATGTACTGCTGGCCTTTTTTGTGCTGGCCATATTTTTCCTTATGTCTGTGGATGATGTCGGGGCCTTTTTGAACACGCCTTATTACCGCATTTCCGATGTAAAAATGCTGCAGTTTTTCCTGCATTTGAGCCCCACGGCCCTGGTTACCCTGCTGGCGCTGGCCGTGCTATCGGTAATTTACCGCCATTTCTGGTGCCGTTATCTTTGTCCTTACGGGGCGATGCTGGGTATTGTCAGCATCTTCAGCCCTTTAAAGATTACCCGCCATACCGGTCTGTGCAGCGGCTGCCGCAGTTGCGACCGGGTCTGTCCTTCACACCTGAAAGTTTCACATTCACAGCGGATTTGGTCACCTGAATGCACCGCCTGCCTGCGCTGTGTGGAAAACTGCCCCTGCCGGGGTGCTTTAACGGTGGCCGGACCGGCAGGCCGGGGCCGTATCAACCCCTGGATTTTCGGCGGGGCATTGCTGGCCGTTTTCTTTGGCTTCATCCTGCTGGCCCGGCTCACTGGGCACTGGCAAACCATTCTTACTCCGGCCGACTACAGCGCATTGATTCCATACAGCCAGTACTTTTCCCATCCGGGAAAATAAGTTAACGTACCCGATTTCTTTACCGTGTTCGGTAGATGAATTTCAATCGTCTCTTTTTCAAACCGACGTTTTCTACCAGAATGTTCAACGGTAAGGGGTTATAGTTTCGAGGTTGAAATGAAGGAGGAACTGGATTAAGTCCCTGGCATCCTTGACAAACTATACCGGGTATGTTAGTTTACAAGTGAGTAATCACTTAATATAATGGAGTATAATTGTTCAGGAGGCAAATTTTCATGGCGCAGCGATACGATACGCAGATCAGGCAGCAGCAAATCGTCCGGGCCACATTGAAGATTGTTGCCGAAAGGGGCATTTCCGGGTTGACCACTGCCGAAATTGCCCGGGAAGTGGGCATTGCCGAGGGAACCATTTTTCGCCACTTTGCCAGTAAAAATGAAATACTGCTGGCCACCGTACGTTATATACGGGACACCCTCCTGGGCTGGAGCCGGGCCAGGGTTGCCGGGGGAGGTGAACCCCTGGAAAAGCTCGGTGATATTTTGCTTTTTCACCTGGAGCTGTTTGAACAAAACAGGGGGATTCCCAAAATTATTTTTTCCGAGCAGGTGCATCTGCACGACGAAAAGCTGCGTCAGTTGATGTCTGAGACCATTTGCGAATACATGGAGCTTATAGGGACCATTATCCGGGAGGGTATGGAGAAGGGACAGTTCAGGCCCGGCCTGGATGTACCCATGGTCGTTGCTGCCTACCTGGGCCTGGTGCAGGTAAGCCTGTTGCGCTGGTCTTTAAGAGGGTGTCAATCATCCCTTACTGAAACACACGGGCGGATTTTACGTTTTTTATCCACAATACTGCAAAATTAATTTTATGTTATTTAGCGAGTGAATACTTGCTTACTTTCGGCTGTAAGGGCATTGCTCCAGGATAATGACGGCCAATTGCTGTGCACGTTAAGTCCGTGGGCACGCAAGAACCGTCCCTGCTTGCCCGGCCATCATGCTTTCCGGCCGGCCTGTCGCCGGTTCAATAATGCCGGTAGCCATAAAAGGGTTGCTTTTCTGGCACCGGTCAACAGGGTTTCCAGCAGTCTTAAAGGCTTTCGCTGAGGAAGGACTTTTACTGGCAAGTTGACACTGGATACTCTTGATGTTAAGGGGGCTTAAGCCGTGAATCTTCCGCTGAACTTTCTAAAGATCTTTTCCACCGTTAAAAGACAGGTCAAAGCGGTTCTGCTGGTTGTTATCCTGGCAGCCCTTGGCCTGGTGGTAGGCACAAAGATTATGGCCCTGCGCCAGCTGCCGCCACCGGCACAGGCGGCGGGCGTGCCGGTGGAGACGGTGCCGGTTACCGCCGGTACCATCACGGAGAGCCTGAGCTATACGGGGACCATTGAATCCGCCCACCGGGCGTCCCTGGCTTCCAAAGTAATGGCGGAAATTCGAACGCTTACGGTTAAAGAAGGAGACCGGGTGACCAGGGGCCAGGTTCTGGTAGTTTTAAACGATGAAGAATTAAAAGAGCGCTTAAACCAGGCGGCAGCGGCGGTGGACCAGGCCAGAGCGGTTCTGGAACAGGCCGAGGGCGCCCTTTCCGTCAGCCGGACCAACCTGGAAAAGGCCGCGGCCAATTACAAACGCGGGCAGGAGTTGCTGGCCGCCGGAGCTATAGCCCCGTCCGTTTTTGAAAACCAGTACGAACTCCCCTACCAGCAGGCGAAGGAATCGGCGGAACGCACCGCTCCCGCCCAGGTCAGGGCGGCCAGGGCCCAGCTGGCCCAGGCCGAAGCCGGGCTGGCACTGGCCAGGTCAGCCTATCAGGATGCAACCATCAAGGCGCCTTTTAACGGTGTGGTTACAGCCGTACATAACTATCCCGGTGATCTGGCCGTGCCGGGTAAACCAATTCTTACCCTGGACGATACTGGAAAAATGGTTGCGCGGGTTAAGGTGGCCGAGGCAGACCTGCCCTTTTTAAAAGTAGGGCAAAAAGCAACGCTGCGCTATCCCGGGGGGCGGGAAACCGCCTCGCAGGTTTCCCGGATTTACCCGGCAGAAGACCCCCTCACCCGCAGCACCATCGTGGAGGTGCCGGTTTCTTCTCCCGGAGTCAGGCCGGGGATGAGCGTGGAGGTTTCCTTTGTAGTCGGCCAAAGCGAGCGGGCCCTGCTGGTCCCCCGCCGGGCGGTGAAAACGGAACAGGGCAGGGCCTGGGTGTTCGCCGTCAGAAACGGCAGGGCGGTACAGGTGCCGGTAACTCCGGGGTTAAAGAACGAAACGCACTATGAAGTAAAAGGAGACCTTAAGCCCGGCGAGCCGGTGGTGGTGTCCGACTTGACCAGGCTTTATGACGGGAAAGAAGTACTTGTGTACCAGGAAAGGAGAAAGTCATGAACTGGCCCGCCTTTGCCATCAAGCACAAATATACGGTGTTTGCCCTGGTCCTGGCCATAGTGTTTTTCGGCCTCTACGCCAAAAACGTAATTAAACTGGAGCTGTTTCCCGATACGTCTCCTCCCATGGTGAACGTGATCACGGTATACCCCGGGGTTGCCGCCTCGGATGTGGCCAGGGAAGTGAGCAAACCGCTGGAGGAAGAACTGGCTACTATCGAGGGAGTTAAGAAGATCTCCTCGTCTTCCCAGGATGGACTTTCCGTGGTCAGGGTGGAGTTCAACTACGAAAAAGACCTGGACCAGGCGGCGGTGGACGTGCAAAATGCCATCAGCCGGATAAAGGGAAGCCTGCCCGCAGGCATTCAGGAACCGCAGGTGCTCAAGTTCAGCTCCCAGGATAAGCCGGTGCTCACCCTGGCCTTAAGCAGCGATAGCCTGGATCTGGTCGCCTTGCGTACGCTGGCTGATAACGAAATTAAAAACGCAGTGCAGCTGGTGGACGGGGTGGGGGCCGTGGACGTGCTGGGCGGCCACCGGCGGCAGGTTAATGTTTACGTGGACCGGCACCGTTTGGAGGCTCTTAATATTTCCCTCGACCGGGTGGCTGCGGCCATCGGAGGGGGAAATATCAGCCTGCCCGCCGGGCGGGTTACCCAGCGGGAGCAGGAATACTTAATCAGGATCACGCAGGAGCGCCTGCATCCCGGGGAGCTGGCCAACATCCTCCTCGAAAACCGCGGCGGCCACAACATATACTTGAAAGACGTGGCCCGGATTGAAGATTCCAGCCAGGAACAACGCAGCAGCTATAACTTTAACGGCAAGAATTCCCTGGCCGTTCAGATCATCAAAAAGCGTGAGGCCAACACGGTTGAAGTGGTTGAGAGGGTAAAAGAAAAGCTGGCTGAACTGGAAAGGCAATTTCCCGAAATAAAGTTTGCCGTAGCTGATGATGATTCCATTTTCACCCTGCAGGTGGTGGAGAACATGACCGCCAGCGTCAGGGATGCCCTCATCTTCACCACGGCCATTATTTTGCTATTCCTCATCAGCTTGAATGAATCAATCATCGTTGCCTTTTCCATGCCCCTGTCCCTGCTGGGAGCCATTGTCCTTATGAAGGCCTCCGGCCTGTCGCTGAACATTATCACCCTTTCCGCCCTCATTTTGAGCGTAGGCATTGTGGTGGATGACTCCATTATTGTGGTGGAAAATATCATGCGCCATCACCATGAGCTCGGGAAGGACATCCGCACCGCGGCCATTGACGGTACAAGCGAGATCATGCTGCCCGCGGTGGCCGGTACGGCCACCATTGTGGCGGTGCTGATTCCCCTTTTGTTTGTAGGCGGGTTCGTGGGTCAAATGTTCAGCCCCCTGGCCAAAACGCTCATTTACGCCATCAGCTGTTCTTTACTGGTTTCCCTGACCATTATCCCCCTGCTCACAGTTATGCTGGGCGGCAGGCGCTGGGCGGCGGCTGAAAGGGCGTTAAACGCGGCAATTGCTCCTTTTACGAAAGCCATGAACCGCCTGAAAGACTCCTACGCCCTGCTGGTCGTCAGGGCCTTGAAAAGGCGAAAGATGACCCTGCTCCTGTCCCTGGGGCTAATTTTGCTGAGTATCAAACTCCTGGGCCTGATCGGTATGGAAGTGCTGCCCAAGATGGACGCCGGGTCGCTTTTGATCAGTTTGCAAACCTCCCCCGCCAGTTCCCTGGAGAAGACGATCGGGGTGGTGGCGCGGGTAGAGGAATTGCTGGACAGGGAGCCGGCGGTAATTGCCTACAGCACCCGCATCGGTTATGAACCGGGGTCGCATTACATGGGCGGTACCGGCGCCCTGGGGGTAACCCAGGCGGAAATCACCGTAACCCTTACCTCCCGGAAGGAAAGGAAGGAAACCATCTGGCAAATCGAAGAACGGCTGCGCCGGGAAATGGCCCGCATTCCCGACATTGAAACCTTTGTGGTGAAGGAAGTCGGCGGTACGGCTAAAAGCAGCACCGCCGCGCCCATAGACGTACGCATCACCGGGGATGATGTGCGGGTGCTGGATTACCTGGCCGGTGAGGTGCTTGCGCAGTTAAAAACCGTACCCGGTGCGGTCAACCTCTACCGGAGCTGGTCGCTAAACACGCCGGAGGTAAACATGGTGGTGGACGAAACCCGGGCGGCGGCCCTGGGCCTGACCCCGGAAAAAATAGCCCGGCAGGTTTATGCCGCTCTGGAGGGAATGAGGGCGTCCTCCCTGCAGGTGGAAAGCCGCAAGGATACCGATATCGTGGTACGCTACCGGCCCGAGGACCGGGGTTCCCTGGAAAGCATGCTGTCCGTCACCGTCACCTCTCCCCTGGGCGTGCAGGTGCCGCTGCGGGAGCTGGTACATGTGGAGATCAACCCGGCGGCCAGCGTGGTTACCCGGGAAAATCTCCTGCCCTCCATTGATATTCTGGGTTATACTGAGGGGCGGCCCTTCAGCCACGTGATTGCCGATGTGGAAAAGGCACTCCGGGAGGTGAAACTTCCCGAGGGCTACACGCTGGAAGTGACCGGTGAAAAGGCGGACCTGCAGGAGTCCGCCGGGGATTTAAAGCGTGCCCTGCTTCTGGCCGTGGTGACGGTGTATTTGCTGCTGGTGGCCCAGTTCAGGTCCTTCATTCACCCGGTAACCATTATGATGAGCATTCCTTTAGTGCTCTTCGGGGTAGCCCTGGCCCTGCTGCTGAGCGGCAAGAGCGTTTCTTTGCCGGCCATACTGGGACTGATTCTGCTTGTGGGTACGGTGGTGCGCAACAGCATTGTGCTGGTGGAGTTCATCATCCGCGCCCGGGAGGCGGGCACGGCCAGGGATGAAGCCATCGTGGAGGCGGTGCGGGTGCGCTTCCGGCCCATCATGATGACCGCCCTGTCCTGCGTGGTGGGGATGCTTCCTCTGGCCCTGGAATGGGCGCTGGGTTCGGAAAGGTTTTCCCCCCTGGCCATAACCGTTATCGGGGGAATGCTGGTGGCCACTTTGCTGACCATGGTGGTCATACCGGTGGTGTATTCGCTGTTTGATGATCTGGTGGACAGAGCTCAATTTAAACCGGCAGGGGTTAAAAATATGGAAACCGGTGTGAATTAAGCCCGTGAACAAGCAGGAACCGTCCGGGCTGGCCACATTACTTGTCACGAAAAAAATCATTCCGGAACTATGATCTGGATCAATGTTTTGGCGGCAGAAATGTGCTAGGGTAAGGGAAAACTACGAAAGGAGCAGGTAAATTATGGAGATCAAACTTTTTGGTGCGGATGGATGTCCGGTATGCCGTCAGCTGGAACAAACGGTCTTCGATGTCCTGGCCGAGATGGGGGTGGCCGCAGCGGTCAATAAGGTCACCGATCCCGGGGAGCGGCTGCAGTACGAGGTTTACCGGCTACCCGGTTTGATGATAGACGGGGAGTTGAAGGCCAGCGGACGGGTGCCGGCCCGCCACGAGCTCATGAACTGGGTGAAAGAAGCATCTGGGCGGTCTTGAGCCTGAACATGAAACATTACAGGGGGTTGGAGCAATTATGCAAACCATAGTTTTCCGCCTGGAAGGGCTGGCCTGTCCCGAATGCGCCCGGAACACCGGGATGATCCTGGAAAGGCAGAAGGGAGTTAAAAAAGCCGTGGTGACCTTTGCCACGGGAAAGGTAAAGGTGGAATATGATCCGGCGGTTATAACTCCCGGGGAAATCGAACAGGTCATTGCGAAAACCGGGTACCGGATTACCGGGAGGGGTTAGTTATGTTCAGCTTCCCGTCACAAAGAGAAAGTGCCGTTCCCGTTGCCCCGGTTGGTGGCTTGTTCCGCCTGGAACGCTTGAGGGAGCTGTGGGTGGCTTATGACAAGCTTATGATCACCCTGGGTTCTGGACTGCTCATCCTGCTGGGTTACCTGGCCGGCCGCCTGGGCTGGCCGGCGGCGGCCAACGGGTTGATGGTGCTGGCCACTCTCCTGGCCGGCTACCGGGTTGCTGCGTCAGCCTGGCAGGCTTTGCGCTTCCGGGTGGTGGGCATCAATGCCCTGGTTACCCTGGCTGCCCTGGGCGCCACCATTATCGGCGAATACTGGGAGGCGGCCGTGGTCACTTTTCTGTTTTCCCTGGGAAATTATCTGGAAGCCCGGACCATGGACAAAACCCGTGCCGCTTTGAGGAAACTGATGGAGCTGGCGCCCCGGGTGGCCCGGGTGCGCCGGGAGGGAACCGAAGTGGAGGTGCCGGCGGAAGAGGTGGAACCAGGCGAACTGGTCCTCATCCGTGCCGGGGATAAAATTCCGGTGGATGGCAGGGTGGTCAGGGGACGGGCGGCGGTCAATCAGGCGGCCATCACCGGGGAGTCCCTCCCGGTGCAGAAGGAGCCGGGGGATTATGTATTCAGCGGCACCATGAATGAAAGCGGCTACCTGGAGGTGGAAGCGGAACGAACCGGTGAGGAAACCACCTTTGCCCGGATCATGCAACTGGTGGAAGAGGCCCAGGAGGAAAAGGCCAGGATCCAGCGCTGGCTGGAAAACTTCGCCCGTTACTATACTCCCGGGATTATGGCGGTTTCCGTCCTGACCTATCTGGTAACCCGGGATGCCCTGCTGGCCCTGACTCTGCTGGTGATTGCCTGTCCCGGGGCGCTGGTGATTGCCACCCCCGTTTCCATTGTGGCCGCTACGGGAAATGCCGCCCGCCACGGGGTTCTGATCAAGGGCGGGGAGCACCTGGAAAAGGCCGGACGGATCCGGGCGGTGGTTCTGGATAAAACCGGCACCCTCACCCGGGGCCGGCCGCTGGTAAAAAAAGTGCGGGTGTGGCGCGGGTCGGAAAAGGAAATGCTGCTTAAAGCTGCTGCCGTGGAAAAACTGTCCGGACATCCCCTGGCCAAACCCCTGGTGGAAAGGGCGGAGTCCCTGGGTGAAATCCCCCCGGCGGAAAATTTTCAGGTTCACCCCGGTTGCGGGGTAACCGGTACGGTGGACGGGGAGATTATCCGGGTGGGTAACCGCCGGTTGATGCAGGAAGCCAGCATCCCCGTTCCGGTGGATGTGGAAAATTACCTGGCAGGCGAAGAGTCTGCCGGACGGACAGCCGTCCTGGTGGCCATAGGGGAGGAAATATGGGGAGCAGTGAGCATTGCCGACGAGATCCGGGACGAAGCGAAGAATCTGGTTTCCCGGTTGAAAGCCGCCGGAGTACGCAAGGTGGTCATGCTCACCGGTGACAACCAGCGGGTGGCCCGGGCCGTGGCCCGGGAACTGGGAATGGACGAATACCAGGCGGAGGTATTGCCGGAAGGGAAAGTGGAGGCCATCCGTCGTTTGAAGCAAGAAGGCCTGGTGGTGGCCATGGTGGGGGACGGGATCAATGATGCCCCGGCCCTGGCGGCCGCCGATGTGGGTATTGCCATGGGGGTTGCAGGGGCCGACGTGGCTATGGAAACGGCGGACATCGTTCTCATGTCCGGCCGCCTGGATAAGCTCCCCTACGCCATCGGCCTTAGCCGGGAGACCTTGAAAAATATCCGGCAAAATGTCACCTTTGCCATTCTGGTGGTGGCAGTTTTGCTGCTGGGTGTTATGGGCCAAAAGGTGGTGCTGGCTTCCGGCATGCTTATCCACGAAGCCAGCGTACTCCTGGTCATCCTGAACGCCATGCGGCTCATGAGTTACCGGAATGGATGAGAGTTCATGTAGAAGTCGTATTTATTTTGTGGAGCTGTCCGTCAACCGTGTTACCCACGACCGGGCGGTTCTTTTAAAAGCCGCGAACTGATGGGTAAGATGATGGAGAGCAGATGGCCGTGGTGCACGGGATATCTTTTAAAGGAGTAGTTTGAAAAAACCGGGGCGAGTTTCTTCGCTCTTTTTTTTTGCCTGTGGCTGCTATGGTGCAGTTCCTGACCGCTTGTGATCCGGATCATTGTTTCGGCGGGAGCGGTGTGGTAAACTGGGTACGAGCATTTAGCTTGAGGAGTTGATTATGGTGAGCATAAGCCAGTACTCCCCTCCCGGCATTGAGAAGCAGGAAGTTGAGCAGCCGTACATAGCCATTTATTTGCGCAAAATGCTCGGCAGCAGGCGTACGACTCCCTTATCCGCCCCTTCGTGGAAGGAGCTTCTCGTTTCCTGGTTTGGTGCCTTTTCCGGTATAGGAGTGGTGGCTTTCCTGACCCTGGTTTACAACATGCCCATGATTGTGCCCTCCTTTGGCGCGTCGGCCCTGTTGATTTATGGTTTGCCCGATGCTCCCCTGGCCCAGCCCCGGAATGTCATTGGCGGGCATATTATTTCGGCCATATGCGGCGTAACGGTTTACGCCCTCTGCGGCCTGACCTGGTGGTCCGCGGCGCTGGCCGCCTCCCTGGCGGTACTGCTGATGCTCATTACCAGAACCGCCCACCCGCCGGGCGGCGCCACCGCTCTGGGAGCAGTGCTGACCAAGGCTTCCCCCATGTACATACTCACGCCCGTGGCCCTGGGCGCCGCCATACTGGTACTGGTGGGGTTGATCACCAACAACCTGCTGCCGGAAAGAAAATACCCGAAATACTGGCTTTAGGCTGCGAACAGGAACAAAATGGAGGTGGTTGAAAGAATGAGTAACAGGCCGGTTGTCCTACTGGAGGATGTGGAAGCCGCCCTGCAGCAAACGGGGAAGGTGATGGATATAACTCCGGAGGATTTGCTGACTATCGTCGATTTGACCCTGGACCAGGCGGAAAAACGTCAAAGTACCTTTGAAGGCAAACAGTGGATCGGGGAAATAATGACTGTACCGGTGATTACCTGTACGCCCGATACCACCATTGAAGAGGCGGCTCGTATTTTACTGGAAAAGAATATTCATTGTCTCCCTGTTGTTGACCGGGAGAATAAACTGGTGGGGATTGTTACGGAATCGGATCTTATCTTTCAGTTTTCCGCAGTTCCCGCCGGCGGCTCCCTTCTGGACCTGCTTATGCGCAAGAAATTACCAAAATCCGGTCATACCATTGGGGAAATTATGGTTAAAAAGGTGACCACCGTTCATCCCGGTGATCCCATTCAAAAAGCCATTCAATTGATTATAAAACATGGTTACGGGAGAATTCCCGTGGTGGATGGGGACAACAGGGTGGTGGGCATCGTTGCCCGCAAGGACATCCTGCATTTCCTGAAATGATGCGGGTGGGATGATTATGCGGGGTAGTTTGAGCCGGAAGTTTATGATCCGGATCACCGCAATCCTGCTTTTGATTACCGGCATAAACCTTGGGCTGGATTATTACGAGCAGAAAAATCAGATCCTGCAGGAGTTAAAAGAAAAGTCCCGGGTGATTACCGGCCAGCTTCTGGCCACCAGGGAGTTTATCGCCCGAAATCAGGACCGGATCAATTACGATTCCCGGGGCCATTTTGAATTCAAGGGCCTTAACCCGGCGGCGGTGGGGCGGGGTGTGGGGGAGATCTTCAACCGGTCCACCGGTTACCAGATCAAGCAAACACGCCTTAATCCCCGCAGTCCCGGGAATGCTCCCGATGCTTTTGAAGTAAAAGGGCTGAGAGTGCTGGCTGAAAATCCCTTATTAACAGAGTATTACGGCTTTGATGAGCTTAATGGGGAAAGGGTTTTCCGGTATATGGTACCCCTGCGGGTGGAGGAATCCTGCCTGCAGTGCCACGGGGAGCCGGCGGGACAGCCGGACATAACAGGTTACCCGAAGGAAGGTTACCGGGTGGGCGATCTGGGAGGGGCCATCAGCCTGGTGGTGCCGGTGAAAAATTTGCTTGCCGCCGTGCAGCAAAACCTCTTACGTCACCTGGCCTTCTTTTTTATTCTACTGCTGGTCATCCTTGGCGTGGTTTATTTATTAATCCACCGTCTGGTCAGCGCCCCGTTGAACCTGCTGTGCCGGGCTGCGGTGCGCCTGGGGGAAGGGGAACTCGATGTATCATTACCCAGCCTGGGGAGCGGTACGGAGATCGGCCAGCTGGCCGCCCGGTTTCAATGGATGGCCCGGCAGTTACACGATCTGTATACCGGCCTGGAGCAAAAGGTGCGCGAGCGTACGGCCCAGCTGCAGGAGGCCAATGAACTCCTGGAGCGGCAGCGGCAGGAGCTGGAAAGGGCCAACCAGGAGCTGTCCCGGGCCAGCGAAATGAAATCCCGCTTCCTGGCCGGTATGAGCCACGAAATGCGTACACCCCTTACATCCATAATTGCTTTCAGCGAACTGCTGTTACAGGAGACAGCCGGGAAAAATTCACTGCAAAGACAGAATTTACAGGAAATTAAAGCCAGTGCCCGGCGCCTGCTGGCATTGATCGAGGACCTCCTGGATCTGGCCAAAATTGAAGCCGGCCGTTTTCACCTGCAGCGGGAACTGGTGGATCTGGCGGATATTTTTGAATCCGTTGATAAAACCCTGGGTCCGTTGAGGGAAGAAAAAGGCCTGGACTGGTACTGGGAAGTGGAGCCCGATGTACCCCTGATGGAGATAGACGGGGAAAAAATCCGCCGGGCCATCTTGAACCTGGCCCATAATGCGGTGAAATTCACCCCTCCCGGCGGGCGGGTGGAGATGCGTGCCGGATTCGACCCCGAACGGAAAGAGGTATTCATCCGGGTAACCGATAGCGGGACGGGAATAGAGCCGGAAGAGCTGGACCGTATTTTTGAACCATTTTACCAGGCCGCCAATTCCAGGACACATAAATACGGTGGTTCCGGCCTGGGACTGTCCCTGGCCAGGGAACTGGTGGAACTGCACGGGGGGTACATCAGTGCCGCCAGCAAGCCGGGAGAGGGCAGTACCTTTAACATATACCTGCCCGTAACGCAGGTGCCGTAGGTGGCGGTTGTCCTTATCAGGGCTGTTCCGAATCTGGCCCTCCAGCCCGGCACTTACGAAGTGGCTTCCTGGATATTATAAGTGTGTGATTATGTTAGGAGGGAGAACTATGACCCGCATCCTGCTGGTGGATGACGAAATCAGCATCAAGCGGGTGGTGGAGCAGACCCTGGAACGGGAGGGGCTGGTGGTGGATTATGCTGCCGACGGGATAATGGCGGAGGAGCTCTTCGCCCGCCGGCGGCCGGATCTGGTCATCCTGGATATTATGCTGCCGGGTATAGACGGATTTGAGCTCTGCCGCCGCTGGCGCGAGGCCAGTGACGTTCCCATCCTGATCCTTTCCGCCAAGGGGGATATTGTGGACAAGAGCGTGGGATTCAATTGCGGTGCCGATGATTACCTGACCAAGCCCTTCAGCCCGGTGGAGCTGGCTTTGCGGGTTAGGGCGCTGTTGCGCCGCAGCCGCCAGGTCCGGGTGGACAGGGTGGAAACGGCGGGCCTGCATATTGATGCCTCACAGCGCCGGGTGTGGGTAGAAGGGAGAGAGGTGGAACTCACGCCAAAGGAGTTTAACCTCCTGTGGTTTCTGGCCCGCCACCCCGGGCGGGTATTTACCAGGGAGCAGATCTTTGCCCATGTTTGGGGCAACGACGCGTTAAGCGACTTGAGCACGGTCACCGTGTTCATGCGCCGGCTGAGGGAAAAAATCGAGGCCGATCCCCGCAAGCCCCGGTACCTGAAAACCATCTGGGGGGTAGGCTATAAGTTTGTAGCCGATTGATGCTGGTTTTGCAGATGAAGCCTTACGGATAAGCTACTTTTAGCTTAACTTATTTTAAGAATTCATTAATAAATTGTTTTTTATGTATTAATAAGTTTGTGTTAACTTAATGTAAAGGTACTCACAAGCACTTGCCTGATTGGTTCTGGAAAAAACCTTTTCCAGCAAACACGAAAATTATTATCTTCACAAAAAGGTGAATGCCCGTGGCAGAGCTTAATTTCATCAAGCGCACCTGGCGCCTGTTAACTTCCATGCGTTTTGGTCTAATTTTACTCTGCATCCTTTCCGCAGCCCTGGCTGTGGCCACCCTTGTTCCCGGTGCGGGTCAGGGATACGGGAAAATGGCCTGGCTGGTGCAGGTGCTGGGCCTGGATAATATATACCGTTCCTTCCTGTTTCGTCTGCTTTTTGCCCTTTTATGCGTGAATCTTCTCGCCTGTTCAATCAACCGGCTGCGCATGTTAAAATTAACTACTTTTCCTTCCCCGCAGCAGATCAAAAAAAGCAACCTTGAACAGTTACCCCTGGTTCACCGCTTCACCCTGCGGGCCGGGGATAAACCGGTAGAAGATCTTCTGGCGGATTTTTTCCGCCGGCGCCGTTTTTCCATACGCAAATTTCATGAAGGTGCCACCACCTGGCTCTACGCCAGCCGGGGAAGTGCGGGCCCCTGGTTCAGCTTCGGGCTGCACATCTCCCTGGTGTTAGTGGTGGCCGGCTTTGCCTGGGGGGGAGTGGCCCGGTCGGAAACCCGGGTGGTCCTTCCCGTGGGCGAGCAGGCGGAAGTGGTCACGGGTTCCCACCAGTCTACCGGAGTGGACCGCTTTACCATCAGGCTGGATGACTTTACCACCCTTTACGATGCTAGCGGGGCCATTGACAACTGGGTGAGCAGGGTGACCATCATAAACAATGGCCGGGAGGTGCAGCGGGGGGAAGTCATGGTCAACCGCCCCCTTAATTATCGCGGCTATCACTTGTACCAGTATTCTTATGGGCAGGCTTTAAAAGTTGAGCTTGCCGATGGAGCCCGGGAAGCGCCCCGGCCGGCGGTTCTTTTCCCCAACCGTTTTTACAGGCTGCCCGGCCTGGAACAGTATGGTGTGTGGTTCGGTTCCTGGAGTGAAAACGGCAGGGTGGATTATGCTCTTTACCAGGGACACCAGCAGGTAAGTGCAGGTACCCTTACCACAGGGGAGAGCCTCACCCTGCCCGGGAATTCCGGAACCCTGCATCTGGTTGGAACCAGCCCCTTTTCGGTGCTGCTGGTAAAATACGACCCCAGTATACCCCTTGTGTTTGCCAGTTTTGTCCTGGTGAGCCTCTTCTTCTTCCTGACTCTGCTTGTGCGGCACAGGCGGTACTGGCTGCGCCTGGAAGAGGCAGACGGGCTTCTGACCCTGGTTATGGGGGGCGTGACCTCCCTTCATACCCGTGCCCTGGACCGGGAGGAGTTTGAAAAAATGATCCGGGAGATGGAAGCTTACCTGGGCTGGTGAAAGGGGGTGAAAGGATGGAGTTTGAAATGCTAGCCTTTAAAGTTACCTTCGGAGCCTACCTGGGGGCAGCAGTTCTTTATCTGGCCGACTTCTGGACGGACAGGCCCGCCGCTGCCCGCTGGGCTACGGCTTTGGCCTGGCTGGGCTTGTTGAGCAATACCGCTGCCCTGGGTGCCCGGATTGCCGTTACCGGCAGGCTGCCCCTGGCCAACCTTTATGAGTACGGGTTGTGCTTTGCCTGGGGGCTCATGCTGGGTTACCTGCTGCTGCAATTGAAAATAAGAGTTAGAGGGCTGGGGGTGTTTGCGGCCCTGATAGGCTTCCTGGTAATTGCCCTGATATCCATGCTGCCCTGGGAGACCGGCGCCCTGATGCCGGCCTTGCGCAGCAGCTGGCTGACCTATCATGTATTAACGGCCATTGTGGCCTACAGTGCCTTTGCCCTTTCCTTTGCCGGCGCGGTGCTTTATCTGATCGCCAGCGGGGATTCCCCCCTGTTTGCTGGCTTACGCCGGCGCCTGCCGGACCGGGAAGTTCTGGACCGGCTGGTTTACCAGGCGGTGGTCATCGGCCTGCCCTTTCAAACACTGTTGATTGTCACCGGGGCCATCTGGGCCCAGTACGCGTGGGGGGCCTACTGGAGCTGGGACCCCAAGGAAACCTGGTCTTTGATCACCTGGCTGGTGTACGCCGCCTACGTCCACGCCCGGTTTATGCTGGGCTGGCGGGGCCGGCCGGCGGCCTACCTGGCGGTGGCCGGTTTTATCGTGGTCATGTTTACTTTTGTGGGCGTTACCTTTTTGATGTCCGGCCAGCATAGCTACGTCTGAGGACCCTCCGGGATATCATGGAAGGGCTATTGTGCAAATAATTAGAAACATTCCCGGCCGGCTGCCGTCCGGCGGGTGGTTTCCGGGGGAAGGGGGGTGGGAACAATGTGGGAAGATGCCGTGCATGAGGGAAAAAGCTCCGGTATCAGTGACACCCGGAATAAATCTGAACCCGGAGGTATATTGCCATCCGGTGCCGGTGATACCTCGCCGCCGGCGGGAGGCAGTGCCGGGGGGACAAATGGTGGAGATACCGGAGCCGGCGGCCCCCGGCGGAACCCTCCGGCCTGGAAAGGTGCCGTTTACTTTTTTCGCCGCCGCATTTGGTCCCTCCTGATCGGCCTGCTGGTAATAGTGGTGCTCCTGACCGCCGGGACAAAGGCCGTGGTGTCTTACACCGACCGTCCGGAATTTTGCATCAGCTGTCACGTGATGGAACCCCAGTATGAAACCTGGTTCCATTCGTCCCACCGCCAGTGGGCGTCCTGCAGCGACTGCCATGTACCCCACCAGAACCTGGCGGCCAAACTGGTGGGCAAGGGTATCGACGGCACACGGGATTTTTATCTCTTTTACACCAACCAGGTGCCGGATCCCATCCACCTCAGCGACCGGGGAGGCCGGATAGTGCGGGAAAACTGCCTGCGCTGTCATGGTGATTTGATGGAAAATGTAATCGACCGGGAGGACAGGGATTGCTGGGAATGCCACCGTTCGGTGCCCCACGGGCAGGGAACCCGGTTGTTAATCGACCGGCCATCCTGACAAAACGGGCATGTGCTTCGAACACAACTGGAAGATGACGCCTCTCATGCCTGCAAATTAAAACCGGGTTTGCTGGTTGCGAAAGGGGGAGATGTTTTTGAAAAAAACCTGGTGGGCCTGGTTACCGGTATTGATCCTGCTGTTGCTGGCCGGATGTGCCCCGCCCAGGGCGGAAAAGGTCAAAACTGCTTCCATTCCTCCAGGGGAGGTAGATCCTGCCGTATGGGGAAAGGTTTATCCCCTGGAATATGACAGTTTCATGATGACGAAGGAAGGGGGACAGGGCGAGAGCAAGTATAAGGGCTCGGAGCCCAGGGATAAGTTAAGTGAATATCCGTTCCAGCTGGTATTGCTGGACGGATGGGGTATGGGGGTGGAATTTAACGAACCCCGGGGCCACGTCTACATGCTCAAGGACCAGCTGGATGTGGATCCGTCCCGGCGCAAGGCAGGGGGGGTATGCCTTTCCTGCAAGTCCCCCTATGCGCCGCAATTGAAGGAGCAAATGGGCCTGGCTTACTTCCAGGAACCTTATGACCGGGTGCACGCCATGATCCCGGAAAATCATGCGGAGCTGGGGTTGTCCTGCATCGATTGCCATGACCCGGCCAGCATGGATTTGAAGTTAAGCCGCTGGTTTATGGAAGATGCATTAAAGGCCCTGGGGAAAGACCCGGCCAACCTGACCAGGCAGGAAATGCGCACCCTGGTTTGCGCCCAGTGCCACAACACCTACGTCATTCCCAAGGATGAGAACATGAAGTCAACGGATCTTTTCCTGCCCTGGCAGGAGTCTGAATGGGGCAAGATCACCATTGAAGATATTGAAAGTGTTATTAAATCCGACCCGGCCAATCTGGAATGGAAGCACAACCCCACCGGGATCAAGCTCGGGCACATCCGCCACCCCGAGTTTGAACTTTATTCCAACGGCAGCGTGCACTGGCGGGCGGGGGTGGCCTGCGCCGATTGCCACATGCCCTACGAGCGGGTTGGCAGCAGCAAGATCTCTTCCCACCACGTGCAGAGCCCGCTGAAGGATAATATGAGGGCCTGCACCCAGTGCCATAACCAGGATCCGCAGTGGCTGCGGGAGCAGGTTATATTGATTCAGGACAGGGTGAACAACTTGTATACCCGGGCCGGCAATGCTGCCGCCCAGGCGGCCAAGGCCATAGAACTGGCCAATAAAACTTCCGGTGTGGACCGGCAGCTCCTGGGCCAGGCCAAGCGGTTTTATGAAAAGGCCTACTACCGGGTGACCTTTATAGGCGCCGAAAACAGCATGGGCTTCCATAACCCGGAAGAAGCCCTGCGCGTCCTGGGCGACGGTCTTTACTACGCCGACCAGGCCCTGATGAAAGCCCGGGAAGCCCTGGTGAAAGCGGGGGTGGAAGTGCCGGATAAATTTGACCTGGAGTTATCAAGGTACGCTAAGCGGGGTACCAAGGAGGTTCCCTACAGGCCGGAACAAAACCTGGAATTTACCTTTGACGGGACGAAATAAGCAGCTCCCCCATTACGGGGGAGCTTATTTCTTTATGCAGCATCCCGGTTCGGGGTTTTGCGACTTAATTGGTCAGGCTCTGGATGGGGGCAGGGATGCGGCCCCCCCGGCGCACAAAGTTGTCCGCGGAATAGGGGTGCACCGCCATTACCGGCGCTTCTCCCAAAAGCCCGCCAAAGGTAACTTTATCCCCCACCTTTTTCCCCGGGGCCGGAATGATGCGGACCGCGGTGGTTTTATTGTTGATCACACCAATGGCCACCTCGTCGGCAATAATGGCGGCGATGGTTTCCGCACTGGTATCCCCGGGAACGGCAATCATGTCCAGGCCTACCGAACAAACGCAGGTCATGGCCTCCAGCTTGTCCAGGGAAAGGGCACCCTCCTCCACGGCCCGGATCATCCCCGCGTCTTCGCTGACCGGGATAAAGGCTCCCGACAATCCGCCCACGTAAGAGGAGGCCATAGCCCCTCCTTTTTTAACGGCATCGTTTAACAGGGCCAGGGCGGCGGTGGTGCCGTGGGTGCCGCAGCGTTCCAGGCCCATGGCTTCCAGGATTTCCGCCACGCTGTCTCCCACTGCCGGGGTGGGGGCCAGGGACAGGTCTACAATGCCAAAAGGTACACCCAGCCGTTCTGCTGCCAGCCGGCCAACCAGTTCCCCCATGCGGGTAATTTTAAAGGCCGTCTTTTTCACCGTTTCCGCCAGTGTTCCGAAATCCGCGTTGCCCACCCGGGCGACGGCGTTTTTAACCACTCCCGGTCCGGATACCCCTACGTTGATGGTGCATTCGGGCTCCCCGATTCCATGAAAAGCTCCGGCCATAAAGGGATTGTCCTCGGGGACGTTGCTGAAAACCACCAGTTTGGCGCAGCCCAAACCACCCTGTTCCGCTGTCCGCGCGGCGGTTTCTTTAATCACCCGGCCCATCAGGTAAACGGCATCCATATTTATACCCGCCCTGGTGGTAGCTACATTTACCGAGGCGCAGACCCTTTCGGTGCCGGCCAGGGCGGCGGGGATGGAGTTGATCAGTACCCGGTCGCCGCCGGTAAAGCCTTTGTGTACCAGGGTTGAAAAGCCGCCGATAAAGTTTACCCCTACGGCGGCCGCGGCGGCATCCAGGGTAAGGGCGTATTCCACGTAATCTTCTTGATGGCTGCATTCGGCAATCAGGGAAATGGGGGTGACGGAGATCCGTTTATGCACGATGGGAATGCCGTATTCCCGGCTGATTTCTTCTCCTACCGCAACCAGCCTGCTGGCCAGGCGGGTGATCTTATTATAGATTTTACGGCATGCCGTCCTGGGATCCGGGTCCGCGCAGTTTCTCAGGCTGATGCCCATGGTAATGGTGCGAATGTCCAGGTTTTCTTCCTGGACCATCTTAATAGTTTCCATAATTTCTGCCAGGGTAAGCATGGCATTATTTCTCCTTCGTTTTTTATTCACTAAATCCTGTGCATAAAGCGGAAGGCGTCCTCATGCTGGGCGTCGATTTGCACTCCCAGTTCGGAACCTTTTGCCGCCAGGCGCTCTTTTAAAGTGGCCAGGTCAATATAACTTTTTTCCATATCGGCAATCATGATCATGGCCAGGAATTCCTGCAGGATGGTCTGGCTGATGTCCAGGATATTGATATTGTTTTCGGCCAGCACCTGGGCCACCCCGGCGATAATGCCCACCCGGTCGGGCCCCAGGACGGTGACGATAATCCGGTTTTTCTTTGGCTCCTGTACGTACATATGGACTACTTCCTTTCTGTGGGCTCGTCAGATGACTGTTTGGCTTTAAAAGTTTTTACCATTGGCCAGCTATTGTACCTTTTCTTTACCAAAGAGAAAAGGCCCGGGAGGCCGGCATCATACCGGATAACCCTTTTCGGTCACGAGCATTTCCAGCCACCGTTTGAAATAGATGGGCAGGATGAAATTCTTCTTCACATGTTCCCTGGCATTTTGCCCCAGCTTTTCTGCCAGGGAGGGATCGCGCAGGATTCTAACCACTGCCCGGGCCATTTCTTCGGTGCTGGCTGCGGCCAGCCCGGTTAGCCCGTTTATTATCTGCACCGTAATACCGCCAACGGGGGAAGCCACGACAGGGCGTGATTTCCACATGGCTTCGGTTACGGTCAAACCGAAGCCCTCCCGTACCGATTTCTGGACCACCACCGCCGCAACCCGCTGCAGGACATTGATCTCCAGATCGCTGGTGGGAGGAAGCTCCAGAATTATGATATCCGGGTCGTGGGCAGCTTCTTCCCGCAATTCCTGGAGAACCTGGATGCCTTCGGGGTCATCGGCAGCCCCGCCCCCTGCCAGCACCAGGCGGCAGGGTACTTCCTGCCGGATAAGACGGAAGGTCTGCACAACTCCCAGCGGGTCTTTGAGGCGGTCAAACCGGGAAATTTGCACCACCAGGGGTAAATCCAGAGGTATATTCAGCCGCTCTATTACTGCGGCAATCTCAGAAGGAGTTACCTCCCGGTTTTTTTCCGCCAGGGGGTCGATGGCCGGGGGCATAATGTACTGGCGGTGGCCCAGGTTCCTGGCATAGGCAGGGATGTGGTAAATGGAGGCGTCGCAAAGCCTGGCCCAGGGGCTCAAGAAATCCCACACCTCCCGGTCCACGTCTACCGGATCAATGTGGCAGTACCACAGCCAGCGACCCGGGTGGCCGGGACGGATTTCGGCCAGGCCCAGGGGCTGCTGATCGTGGAGAATGACAAAGCCCGCCCGGGGGTCTACCAGGTCGTAGTTTTCCCGGGATATCCGGCGGTAGGTGTCCAGCATGGCGGGCGTTATTTGCACGGGCACGCCGTGAAAGGCGTTGTGAAAGGTTTTGGTCACCCGGAAAAATTCTTCATCCCCCTTGATAACGTCCCAGCGCACTTCCAGGCCCGCTTCCTCCATCATGGGCACGAGGCGCTTTAAAATTTCCGCCACCCCGCCCCCGGTAAGGGTGGAATTAATGTGCTGGACCCTGCACCCCTTGAGCTGCCGGGCCAGCTCGTAAATTTCTTCAATGAGTTGTTCACCAACAACAACCTGATAATCCCTGATACCGGCCATAAATAACCCTCTTCCTCTGCAGTTTTTCCTAAAACCCCTAGTATATTCGCCCGAAAAAAAATTTTTTCCTCCACCTGCTCTGGTTAGGTGGAGGAAAATTTTTTGCGATGGGTTCTAGTAGTTAAGTTGAAATTCCAGCGTGAGCAGCTTTCACTTTTACTGCTTCTGCAGGCCGGCCAGCAGGGCCTGGCCGGCGCTTGTACCCAGCCTGGCAGCCCCGGCTTCGATGAGGGCCAGGGCTTGTCCGGTGGTGCGAATGCCCCCCGAGGCTTTTACGCCCATTTCCGGGGGGAGGTTTTCCCGCAATAACTTTACGTCTTCCACCGTAGCTCCGCCGGGGCCGAAACCGGTGCTGGTTTTTACATAATGGGCGCCTGCCTGACGTACCAGCCGGCAGGCGGTAATCTTCTCCCCGTGGTTTAAGTAGCCTGTTTCGATAATCACCTTGACCAGCCCCCCGGGCAAAAGGGCGGTCACTGCCTCCACCACTCCCCGGATATCGGCCACAACGAGATCATAGTTTCCTTCCTTCAAGGCGCCAATATTTATGACCATGTCCACTTCCCTGGCGCCGTTTCTGACGGCCTCTTCAGCTTCCTTCTTTTTTACGGACGGCGTGGTTGCCCCCAGGGGGAAGCCAATCACCGTGCACACTGCCACACGGGAACCGGCAAGTATTTTCGCGGCATATGCCACATGGGCGGGATTAACGCATACGGCGGCGAATCCTTCAGCCATCGCCTCAATACAAAGTTGCCGGATGTCCCGGGTGGTGGCTGTGGGTTTAAGCAGGGTATGATCAATCATGGCGGCCAGCTGGTTTCTGGTCAACCGCCAACCCCCCCCTTGTGAAATTACTGTTATCTAAGTGAACGGGTGTCGGGGAATTACTGGTTGCCTGTTGTTACCGTGGTTTCTATTTTAAGCTGCCTTTGCAGCAGGTTTAACAGCAGGCTCAAGGCCAGCCCTATTGCCAGCGTGCTTACCAGCACCAGGGTGGTATTAAATTGCAGCCAGGCCACCAGGTATGCTGTGGCAATGACAATGGAAAGGATCATGAGGGGAAAAGCTACTTTAAAGAAACCCAGGAAGCTGATGGGCGTACCCCTCTTTTCAGCCATGCCCACCACTACCACGTTGGCCGAAGCACCGATGATGGTACCGTTGCCACCCAGGCAGGCTCCCAGGGAAAGGGACCACCACAGGAAATTGAGGTTTTCGATACCTCCCAGGCGGCCCATGTCCTGAATTAAAGGAATCATGGTCGCCACAAAGGGGATGTTGTCCACAAAGGCCGAGGCCAGGGCCGAAAGCCAGACAATCAAAAGGCCCGCCGGCAGGAGTTCTCCCCCGGTAACCTCCAGGGCAAAATGGGCGATGGTTTCAATGACCCCTACTTCTTCCAGCGCTCCCACCAGGGCAAACAGGCCGATAAAGAAGAAGATAACCGGCCATTCTACGGCGTGCAGGGCATGTTCCGGGTCGGAACGGGTGATTACCAGCAACAGGGCCGCCCCGGCCATGGCGATCACCGAGCTCTCCAGGTGCAGGAACTGGTGCAGGGCAAACCCGGCAATGGTTAAACCCAAAACCCAGAGGCAGGGTTTCAGCAACGCGGCGTCTTTAATTTCGTCCCATTCATTAAGCTCCAGGATACTTTTTTGATTCTCAGGGTTTGTAACCAGGTCCCGGCGGTAAATGAGGCGCAGGATGAAAATGGTTGTAACATAAATTACAACCACCACCGGGGTAAGGTTAATCACAAAATCCATAAAGCCGAGCCCTACGGCGCTGCCAATCATGATGTTGGGCGGGTCTCCGATCAGGGTTGCCGTTCCCCCAATGTTGGAAGCAATAATTTCAGAAATTAAGAAGGGCAGGGGACTTACCTTTAGTTTGTGGGCGATGGCAAATGTAACGGGCACGATGAGGAGTACCGTGGTCACATTGTCCAGCAGGGCAGAAAGTACGGCCGTGACCAGGGCAAGGGCGGCCAGAATGCGCAGGGGCTCCCCCCGGGCCATTTTGGCCGCCTTGATGGCCAGGTACTCAAAGATCCCCGTTTCACGGGTAACGCCCACGATAATCATCATGCCCGTTAAAAGGCCGATGGTATTCCAGTCGATGTAATGGACGGCCAGTTCCGGGGTAATAATGCCGGCCAGTATGACTATCGCCGCACCGCAAAAAGCAGCCACGGTACGGTGAATCTTTTCCGAAATAATTATAGCATAGGTAAGTAAAAAGACGGACGTAGCTAAAATAACCTGCGTTTGAGGGGTCAAATTTCCCATCTCCTTTCTTTCATATTGTTTCGACAATCGTCCGGTCTTACTACGTTTAAGGAAACCACCTCCGTTGAGCACAAGGATGTGACTAATTTCAGGCAAAGTTAAAGGGGGGTAGTCAAGTGACTACCCCCCCCGGCAGTCGGTACCGTTGCAGCCTGGCGATCATAGTCCTGGAAAGGACCTTAGACCCATGGCTTTAGCGTCCCGGGCTTTCACCCGGTTTGCCCAACCCGAAAGTACCAGAATTTATTTAATTTGACTATCAGGCATAGTTAATTATAGTACAAATCCCTCGTTTAGACAATAGAGGTATAATTGGTTTTAATTATATTTTTTATAAATGCAGGTTTTTCTCCGGGAATGTAGAAGATCGTGCAAATAAGGATTGCTTGGGGAGGTTAAGGCCAGTATGAAAATACTTCTGGCCGTGGATGGTTCGGAGAATTCACTGCGTGCAGCCAGGACGGCTTTGCGTTTGAGCAAACTTAATCCCGGAGTTTCGGTAACAGCATTATATGTGGGGCCTTCCTGTTATAAAATTTTTCCCGAGCCGGGGTCGTGCACGTGGTTGCAGCAAAAAGAACTGGATCAGGAAATAGAGGCCCGGGCGGAAAAGGTCTTTGCCGCCGTAGAAGAAATATTTCAGGCAGAAGGCCTGACCGTAAACAAAGCAGTGGAGCGGGGAGATGCAGCCGAGGCTATCTGCCGCCTGGCTGCGGAAGGGTGTTTTGATCTCATTATCATTGGCAGCCGTGGCTTTGGTGATCTCAAGTCGCTGTTTCTGGGCAGCGTAAGCCACAAGGTGCTGCATCTGGCCCCCTGCCCGGTAATGGTGGTCAGGTAAGAGCAGGGTATAGATTCATCCGGTAAGTGTGTGGATTTACGCGCACACGTATATAATTATAATTAAAACTTTATCGCCATCCCTTGAGGAGGGGAATTCATGTCCACGATACTTTCCCTGGTGAGGGGTCGTTACTCCGTCCGCCATTACCGGCCGGATCCGTTGCCGGAGGCATTGCTGGATCAGCTCCTGGAGGCGGCCCGCTGGGCCCCGTCGGCGGGTAACCTGCAACCCTGGTTTTTTTACGTGGTTACCCGGCAGGAAAAGAAAGAAGCTCTGGCCCGGGCAGCTTTAAACCAGCGCTTCATTACCCAGGTTCCCGTGGTGATCGTGGTTTGTGCCGAGCCGGAACGTTCGGCCCGGGTTTACGGTGAACGGGGGCGTAAGCTTTACTGTATTCAGGACACGGCTGCCGCCATCCAGAATATCCTGCTTACCGCTAGCGCCCTGGGCCTGGGAACCTGCTGGGTGGGAGCTTTTAACGAGGACCAGGTGAGGGAATGCCTGGAGATTCCCCCGCAGTTCAGACCGGTGGCCATTATCCCCGTGGGTTACCCGGCCGATGATCCGGCCCGCCGGCCAAAGAGAAGGGAACTAGAAGATATTGTTAGTTATATTTAGTAGATATATTACCAGATGGCATTAACCGCCCTGCCATTCATCCTCCTGCGGATGATCTGCTCTCTTTTGATGGACGGTATATTTTCCGTGGAAATAAAAATGAGGCTGCCGGTGGGACAGGCGGTAACGCAGGCCGGTTCGAGACCGGCGTCAAGGCGATCCTTGCAGTAATCACATTTTACAACCACCCCTTTTTCTTCGTCCCATTGGGGGGCGCCCCAGGGGCAGGCCATGATGCAACTCTGGCAGCCCACACATAGTTCCTGGTCGATAAATACGATACCGTCGCTGGGGCGTTTCTGAACGGCCCCCACCGGGCAGGCCTGGACGCAGAAAGGGTCTTCACAATGGCGGCAGGTTGTGAAAACATACTTTGCCATGATCCGGCCGTTTCTGGTGGCAGGACCCGCCGTAATAATTTTTCCAGGCCTGGGTCCTGTGGCGAGCCCCTTATTAATCTTGCACTGCACCTCGCAACTGCGGCAGGAAATGCATTTTTTTTCGTCCTGGAAGAGGGAGTAATTGCTCATCATTATGCTCCTTTCTTTTTTTTGCCTGTTCCTGTTGACCGGGGTAGTGGTAAACGCTGCATACCGGCTGCAGCCCATATCTTAATTTAACTATAGTTCGATATGTTGTATTAGAAAACCTTCTTGGAAGCATTATTTAATTTAATTAAAAAATAAATTTCAAAGTTTTGATGGATATGGCTGAAAAGGCAAAAAAAATAAACCCCCAGCCGGGGTTTTTAAATTCTTGACAATCATTATTTTACATTATCCATCGGGCCAGCTTGTCTGGATTGACAATGCTGATGGTCCTTCCTTCATAGACGATGCTTTTTTCCTGTTTGAAGGTATTCAAAAGGGTGGTTACTGTCTGCCTGGAAGTGCCCACCATATTGGCCAGCTCCTCGTGGGTAAGCTGAACACCCAGCTTGATGCCGTTTTTGGTTTCCACGCCGCAGCGCTCACCCATTTTTAAGAGGGTCAGGGCCAGGCGTCCGGGAGCCTGCCAGCAGACCATTTCATGAATAATCTGTTCTGCTTCCCGCATGCGAACACCCAGCAACTTGGCCACTTTTATGGCCAGGAAAGGGTGGGCCCCCATCAGTTCTTCAAATTTATTCTTGCGTAAAACCACCAGGCTGACGTTACTGATGGCCCCGGCAAAGCAGGTGCGTTCTCCTCCCCATAGCGCTTCGGCCAGGCCCATCAATTCTCCCGGGCTGCGTATGCTGCCCACGGTAACACGGCGACCATCGGCGTTCAAGCGATAGATTTTTACCCATCCGCTTTCCACCAGGTAAACTCTATCGGCAGGATCGCCGGCGGCAAAAATAACGTGTCCCTTGGGGTAATGCACCGTAAATCCCGCCTGGCGTATAATCGCCTTTTCCACCTCATTTAAGGCCGCAATTTCCACGTGTTGCAGTGGCATATCCCTGTCCCCCCTGTAAAAAGGGTTTTTCTCCACTTAAAACTTTCTAGAAAATTCTTGGTTTTTTTAACAACTATTTATAAGAAAAGTTAATACGTTTATCATTTATTATATTTCTATTTATTTATCCCTGTCAATGGTTGATGTAAGAATGGGTTTAATTATGCTGGTAAATAGCAGCCAGAGCAGGATAGAATTGGGCGATACAAAACAATATGAAAATATTATCGCAATATGTCAATAGAATGACACCGGGGGTGTCTGCAGGATGACTTTAATTATGTCATCTATCCGACATTGGCTTTTTATTATGTCGATTATATTTAATTATGTATAATCCCAGCACGGTTGTTTGAGGAGGTGAGTTGTTTGAATTTATAATGAGGAGGTGGGCATCAAGTTAGGCTGAACATTTTGGGGCTGTATTTTATAAACCGGTTGATTTGCTTTTTTACCACCAGTAAGGATGTATGATGAACTTATTAAGGGTATTTTAAATTCATCTCTTGATTTTGGGGGAGGATTAAATGAAAAAGGGAATTGTCAATAAAATTGCCCTGGTTACCCTGCTGCTGATGCTGGCAATTCTGGTTTTAGGTGCCAGCGGAGTGGGAGCACAACAGGGTTCCCAGCCACAGCTGGTGGGAAGCGACCTTGGCTTGAAGGGAAAACTGGGGGAAGCCATAGCCAATGCCCCGGTGGGTACGGGCAAAGGGGAGATTGACCCCAATGCACCCAGGGGGGCTTTCGGCATCCCCGGAGCGCCCCAGATTAATTACCTGGTGGCCATCCTGTGGGCCATCTGGGTGGGCTGGATCTTCTCCACTGTGGGCGCCTTTGGCGGCATCATGGCCGGGGTAGGTCATATGACCGTTTACGGTTTGGGTGACTATATCAAGACCTTTAAGAACACCGCGCCCCAGGTTAACAAGCTACTAACAGACAGCATCCGCACCTCCAACCAGTTTCTGGTTGGTTTGTCATCCCTGCTGAGCACCATTAACTACCTGAGGGCCAAGCGTCTGGCCTGGCCCCTGGGTCTGGCCCTGGGGGTAGGTTCCATTGTGGGCGCCGTGGCCATCCCTGCCCTGACCGGCGGCAAGGTCAGCTTTAGCCAGTATCAGGGCTGGTTCGGGCTGTTTGTCTTCGTGGTGGGCGGTGTCCTGTTGTATGAGACGACCCCCCGGGGGCAGGCCAGCAAGAAGGCAGCCAAAGAAGCGGCCAAAGCTTTTGAGCAAAGTATTAAGGAAAAGAAGGACGAAGCTTCCCAGGGGATCAAAGTTACCCAGTGGGGACTTACTGAAACCAGGTTCACCTTCTTCGGTGTGGAATTTAAGTTCAATCCCATCTGGGCTTTTGTGGGCGGCGTAGTAATTGCGGCTATTTCAGCCTTCCTGGGCGTGGGCGGCGGTTTCTTATATGTACCCTACCTGACCAGTATTGTGGGCCTGCCCATGTTCGTGGTGGCCGGGACTTCGGCTATGGCCGTGCTGGTGAGCATGCTGACCAGTATCACCACCTACATCACCGTTGCCGGTGCCGCCATGGACTGGGGTATGATCGGCGTGGAATTGATCGGCGTATTTATCGGTTCCATGATCGGCCCGCGTACCCAGAAGTATATCCCGGATATCTGGCTGAAGAGATTGTTTGTGGTGCTGGCGCTGTACGTGGGACTTCGGTACTTCAGCAGAGGCTTCTTCGGTCAATCATGGGTACCTTAATATGCATATCCCAGGTTCCCCGGGTTACTCCCGGGGAACCTGGAGCCACTAACTGTTATAAACGGGGGCTTGATTATGGGCCTTTGGGAACTGGTGGATAAGGTATTGATAATATTTTATAAAATCAGCGGCCATCCGGTTTTTGATTATTTTCTGGGCACCTTCCTGCTGGCGCTCCTGGCGGTGGTCGTTGGTGAATTTACCATATCCCTTGTCTTCCTGGTGAACAAAAACCACCTGGACCGGCTGAATATCCAGCTGGCCAACCTGCAACAGCTGTCCATGCTGGCCTTAAAGCTGGGGGATAAGAAAAGTTACGATGCCTGTAATAAGGAAGCCAACGATACCTTCGGCCGGGTCTTTTTTAACATGGTTGGCCTGTCGGCAGCCGCCCTGTGGCCGGCTTTCTTTGCCCTGGCCTGGATGCAGCTTCGTTTTACCGGCATAGAGTTTCCCATCCCCTTTACCGGTCTGGCTGTAAATTACGTTTTTACTTTTATAATTTGCTACATCCTGGCCCGCATGTTTTTCGGTCGGGTAAAAAACCGGCTACCCTACTTCCGGGGCATACACCGGATGCTGATGGAATATGAGAAAAGTTCTGCCCCTAAAATTTCTTAGAAAAAGGCAAACCATAAACTCACAATATTTTTACATCAAATATTTTTACATCAAACTTTTAAAGTGGAGGCTTCCCTTATGGAAAGTATCTACAGCATCTGTTTTATGTGCACGGTAAGGTGTCCCATCAAGGTAATGGTAGAAAATGATGATGTTAAGTTGATTGAAGGTAACCCCCACGTTGCCGGTATTGAAGGGAGCATCTGCCCCAAGGGGGCAGCGGGAGTAAGGCTTTTAAACGATGATGAAAGATTGAAAAGGCCCCTGATCCGCACCGGCCCCAGGGGTTCCGGCCAGTGGCGGGAAGCTTCCTGGGAGGAAGCGCTGGATTATGTGGCGGCAAAACTGGCTGAGGTGAAAGAAAAATACGGCGGGCGAGCCATTGCCCTGGCTGAAAGAGCACAGCTTAACTCCCATATCAGCAAAACATTTTTAAAGGCTCTGGGGTCCCCCAACTACTTCACCCATGATTCCTGCTGTAAGGGCTCCCTGAATACCGCTTTCCGGACCCTGACCGGTTATACCGACGGCCAGGTGGGGGTAGACTGGGGCAAGACCAAACATATAGTTCTTTACGGCCGTAATATTTTTGAATCACTGGAACTCAAGGCAGTCAAGCAGTTGATGCAGGCCCTGGAAAAGGGGACCAGGCTGACTTACATCGACCCGCGGGTTACCGTAACGGCTACCAAAGCCCATAAATACCTGATGATCCGGCCCGGAACGGATCTGGCCCTGAACTACGCTTTGATGCACGTCATATTAAAGGAAGGGCTGTACGACAAGGAATTTGTAAACCGCTGGGTGCTCGGGTTGAAGGAACTGCAGCAATTCGTGGAACCCTATACTCCTGAATGGGCGGAAAAAGAAACCGGCATTCCTGCTTACGAAATAGTTTCTCTGGCCAGGGAGGTCAGCGAGGCCAAGCCGTCGGTGATCTTCCATTATGGCTACCGGTGTGCTCATTACCTTAACGAGATATATTTTAGAAGATCTATTATCATGTTAAACGCCCTTATGGGCAGCATAGAAGCCCCGGGAGGAATCTTTTTCAAGAAGGGCGCCAGGGATGCAGGCAGGAAGCCGCTTAACAAGTTAACAGATCAGGAACTGCCCAAAGTAACCGAGGAAAGATGCGATGGTGTGGGCACATCCAGGCTGCCACTGCCCGATCCGGCCCACGGCGTGGTCCAGATGCTGCCCAAGGCTATTCTGGAAGAAGATCCATATCCGGTTAAGGCGCTACTTGTCTGGCGCTTCAACCCGCTGCTTTCCATTCCGGACTACGAATACACCAGGCGAGCCCTGGAAAATCTCGACCTGTTGGTGACCATAGATATTCAGTTCAGCGAAATAGCCTGGTATTCCGATGTGGTTCTACCCGAATCCACCTATCTGGAAAGGGGAGACTCCATCCAGGAGGCCAATGGTTTGAAACCGGCCCTCTACATGCGCAGGCCCGCTGTATCCCCGCGCTATGATACCAAGCCGGGCTGGGAAATTATGAAATCCCTGGCAGACCGCCTGGGCATCGGGCAGTATTTCCCTTACCATACTCTGGAAGAACTGTGGGCTTACCAGTTGCAGGGGACCGGTATCAGCATCAGCGACTTTGACGAAAAGGGTTATGTTTCCCTCAGCGATGAGGCCATTTACTGGGACCGTAAGGACGGGATTAAGCTGAAGACTCCGTCGGGGAAAATTGAATTTGTGTCCAGCCTGCTGGAGAAAAACGGTTTCCCATCCTTCCCGGCATATGAGCCCGTACCGGCGCCCCCGGAAGGATATTTCCGCCTGATGATCGGCAGAGCTGCAGCCCACACCCACGTGTCGACGCAGAATAACCCGCTTTTAAATGAACTGGTCCCCGAAAATGTCCTCTGGATCAATACGCGCCAGGCGGCAAAACTGGGCATTAAAAACGGCCAGATGGTAGAAGTTATCTCTTCCCGGGGCCGGGACACTATCCGCGCCTTTGTCACGGACCTCATCCATCCCGAAGCGGTCTTTATGCTGCACGGTTTTGGCCACAAGGTACCTGTGCAGTCCAGGTGCTACGGTAAAGGGGCCATGGATGCTCTGCTGCAGGAAAACATCACCGATATGGTGGGCGGCAGCCCGGCTTTACAGGGTGTATACGTTACCGTCAGGCCAATTAAATGATTTGTTTGGGTAAATGATTTGCTTAGGAGGTCAACCGATGAGCAGGTATTACCTTTACCAGGACGAGAAAAAATGTATTTCCTGCCGCAGCTGTGAAGTGCAGTGCAAGGTTAATAAAGGTTTGGATCCGGGACCCAGGCCGAACCAGATAGTGGTGGTAGGCCCTGTCCAGGCAGGCAGCCGGCCCCAGGCAACCAGTATTTTTATGCCCTGTTTTCACTGTGAGGAGCCCTGGTGCGTACCGGCCTGTCCCACCGGGGCGGTGCAGAAGAGGCCTAAAGACGGGATTGTTTTTATCGACCAGGAACTCTGTGTGGGTTGCAAGAGCTGCATCATGGCCTGCCCCTGGGGTGCTCCCCAGTGGGATGCCAGGAAGGGAAAGGCCGTGAAATGCGACTACTGTATGGACCGCATTGATGCCGGTCTCAAACCGGCATGTGTCACTGCCTGTCCCACCGGGTGCCTTCTTTTCGGCCCGGCCGAGCGGATGCCGGATGTAAAAAGGGTTCGCCATGTTCAACAGATTACTGCTGTGGGGTAGAGTAGATAAAGGAGCAGATATATATGGTCAAGGTTTCCTGTAGTGTCAGGAAAGCAGAGGAAATTGTAAAATCTTATCTGGCCATGGAAAGACTTTGCGGCCAGTGCCGCTCCAATCTGAACACAGCATTAAAACTGCTGTCTGCCATCAGGAGCGGCAGGGCCCGCCTGGGCGATCTGGAGGGCTTGCTGACCCTGATCAACAGGCTGCACCTTTCCTGCCACTGTGGCCAGGGGAAACGTGTGGCACCAGAAGTAATGACCATTTTGCGGGAAAACAGGGACGATTTTGTTGTGCACATTGAAAACCGGGTCTGTCCCGCTTCCGAATGTTCCCAGCTGGTGCTTGCACCCTGCCAGGCTGCCTGCCCGGCGGGCATTGATATCCCCAATTATGTTGCCCTGGTGGGCGAAGGCAGGTATGCCGAAGCATTGCAGCTTATACTGGAGGATGTTCCCCTGCCCGGTGTTCTGGGACGCATCTGCGAGCATCCATGTGAGCGCGCCTGCCGCAGGGGTGAGGTTGACGCTCCCGTATCTATTTGCGCTTTGAAAAGGCTGGCCTATGACCAGGTAAGGGAATTAAGGGATAAAGTAAACCTTTTCTCACCAAGGCCTGTCAGGAAATCCGGCAAAAAAGTAGCGGTGGTGGGATCCGGTCCCGCCGGGCTTTCCTGTGCTTACTTCCTGGCCAGGAAAGGCTATTCCGTAACCATTTTTGAGGCCATGCCCGAGCCGGGGGGAATGCTGGCTTACGGCATTCCCCCGTACCGGCTCCCCCGGGATGTGCTCCGCGATGAAATAGCCCGCATCCAGGCTCTGGGCGTGGAGATCAGGTTAAACAGTCCGGTTAACGGTGAAAACGGCATTGCCCGGTTGCTGGAAGAATATGCGGCAGTGTTCCTGGGTACCGGGGCCTGGAAAGGTTCTATCCCCATGCCCAACCATAATTTGTATGACGGGGTTATGGATGGGGTAACCTTTCTCAGGCTGGTAAATCAGAGCCTGCTTGAGGGAAGCGGCCGTCCCGCAGTGGAGGTCGGCGGTAAAAAAGTGGTTGTGGTTGGCGGTGGCAATGTGGCCATTGACGCAGCACGCGTGGCCCGCCGTTTAGGTGCCCATGAGGTAAGGATTATTTATCGCCGCTCCCGCCAGGAAATGCCGGCCCTGGATGAGGAAATTGAAGCCGCTGAAAGGGAAGGGATTATCCTGGATTATCTCATTTCCCCCACCGGCCTGGGAGGCAGTGGTCGCCGCCTCCAGTATATTGAATGTATCCGGAATATGCTCAGCGAGCCCGACGCTACGGGCCGGCGCTGGCCGGTGCCGGTGAAAAATTCGGAGTTCAAACTGGAAGCTGACATGGTAATTTTTGCTGTGGGCCAGAAGCCGGATCTCTCTTTTCTTTCCGGAGGAGCGGACCCGGTGCAGGTGCAGGTATCCCGCGACCGCATAGTTGTTAACCCGGATACCATGGAAACTTCCCTTCCGGGAGTTTTTGCCGGCGGTGACGCGGTTACGGGCCCTGCCAGCGCCATCAAGGCCATTGCTGCCGGCAAGCGGGCGGCAGCGGCTATAGACGCTTATTTGCGCGGCGAAAAGCCTTCCGCGGCCATCAAGTACCCGGTAAAAAGAAAAGTGGCCGTCCTCATGCAGACGACCGCCCGGGAAAAAAGTAGCTCACGGGCGCACACCTTTGATAACCAGTATTTACCTGAAAAACAGGAGACGTTTGAAGAAGTGATGAAAGGCCTTGAGCCTGAGACCGCGGCAATGGAAGCGGCCAGGTGCCTGCGGTGCGACCTCTGCATTGCCTGCGGTAAATGTGCCGATACCTGCCGTAAGGTGGGGGCAGAAGCCATTCAACTGGGATATGTTGAAGGCAGTGAGGGACAGCTAACGGATTTTGAGCGCCCGGCTGCCAGATGCATTGGGTGCGGCAGCTGTTCCGTAAATTGTCCGACCGGGGCCATTACCCTGAATGACGAGGACGGTTTCAGAGAGATACGCATGTGCGGGAGCTTGATGAACCGTGTGGAATTAATAACCTGCCGTATATGCGGGCAATCCTTTGTTTCATCAAAGCACCTGGACTTTATACGGGAGCGCTTAAAAGGTTATCCTGAGCACCTTCATGAGGCTGCCGAAATATGCCCTGCCTGCCTGCGACGGGAGTGGGTCCATCAAATTCACGGCAGGGACTTCCCACCTGCCGATTGGACAGAATTGCTTTCCAGGGTGGTGGAGCGGGAAGCTCCAGCACCGGGAATCCCGGAACTGGAAAAAGATGTTTCCGGGCGTTTCCGGGTTTTCCGGGAAGAGCGGGAGGTCATGGAGAGTATACGGCCCCAGGTGCAGAAAATTCACGAGCTGGTGGGCGAATTATCGACTGTCATCCATGCGCCGGAGCGTTCCACCCTGGAAGCGGGCCGGGTTCTCAATATGATTACCGGTATAGCTGAACAGATGAACCTGCTGGCCCTCAACGCTTCCCTTGAGGCGGTCAGGGTTGGCGGCCAGGGAAGGGAAGTTACCGCCCTGATGGGTGAGATCCAGGAACTGGTTTCCCGGTCTGCCCGCGTAGCGACGGAAATAGGTATTTTCATTCAAAAAGTAAAGCAGGAGACATCTCCTGTGGCCGGAAACGGCAGTTCCGCCGCCGGGGAAAATCTGGTTTTTACCCTGGAAACCAGGCAGCAATTTAATATCATTGTGCAGCATGTGGAAAATGTTGTCCGGCAGGTGGGACGGGTGGCCAGTTTGGCCGTTGAAATAGGCACCGGACATGAGGAGACTGTTTCCGCAGAAGAGAAAACAGCCTGATAAGACTTCACCCGGAGCGCTTGCATGTGCTCCGGGTGATCCCTATTTTCCTTGAATTATATTGGGTGAGGCGATGGTATGGTATTATTTAACAGCATCAAGACCCGCATTTTAATACCCATGCTGGTGTTGCCGGCCCTGGGTTTCGGGTTGCTGGCTTTTTATAATTATACCCAGGCAAAAAATATGATTGCCCAGCAGGAAAAGCAACATATTCAGTCCATTCAGGCTTTTGTGGAAAATGATCTGGCCGAAACCACCCGGCGTATTCGCCTGGGGATTGAAAGTGTGGTCAATAACCCCCAGGTGCAGGAGGCGTTTGCGGCCAGGGACAGGGACAGGCTGGCCGCCCTCACCTCTCCCATCTGGGAAAAAGTTAAGGCGGAAGGAATCGATCAGTTCCAGTTTCACCTCCCGCCGGCCACAGCTTTCCTGCGCCTGCATATGCCCGAAAAATTTGGCGATGATCTTTCATCCTTCCGGGCCACGGTAGTAGAAGCCAACCGGAGTAAAGAGGTGGTGGCCGGTCTGGAAGAAGGGCGGGGAGGTTATGGTTTCCGGGTGGTGGTGCCGGTATTTTACCGGGGACGGCATGTGGGCAGCGCCGAGTACGGCCAGGGCTTTAACGAGGCCCTGCTGGACAAGTGGAAGGCAAAGCTGGGTACGGAATTTTTTGTTTACCGGCGCGGGGACAGGGGTATATCGCTGGTGGATAAAAGCAACCTCCTGGCCGCCACGGAGGGAAAAGATACATATCCCGTTGAGGAAAGTTTAATTAAAACCTGCCTGGAACAGGGGAAAATGCAGGTGACATACATAAACGGCGGCCGCCAGGCGGTGCAGTTGCTTCCTTTAAAGGATTATTCCGGGGCTACCGTTGCCTATGCCAAGATAATAATAAACAGGGCCGACGTGCTTGCCAGGCTGAACGCCACCCTGTATAACCAGCTTCTCATATTCTCGATTATCGGTGTCCTGATACTTGCCGTTACATACCTGCTCCTTCAGCGCTCGTTAAATCCCATTACCGTACTGGCAGGTGAAATGGTCCGTGCGGGTGAGGGTGATCTTTCGGTTTCCCCGGACTGCACTTCCCGGGATGAGGTGGGGCAGCTGACCCAAAGCTTTTGCAGCATGATTGAAAATATACGCTCCCTGGTTGGCCAGGCCCTTGACACTGCCAGCCGGCTTTCGGCATCCGGGCAGGAGCTCTCCCTTTCCATGCAGCAGGTCTCTGCGGGTGCTCAGGAGACGGCGGGTATTGCCGATAACCTGGCCCGGGTTGCCAGCCAGTTGAATGAGGGGGTGGAGGAGCTGGAGAAGAACGCCCACCACGCTTCCCGGTCGGCCCGGGAAGGTGAAGAGGCCATGGAACGGTTGCGCTCCCAGATGGAAGTCAACCAGAACCAGATCAGCGAACTATCTACCGTTATTCATGATCTGGGCCGTCGTTCCCGGGAGATAGGACGGATAGTGGAATTGATCACCGATATTGCCGACCAGACCAACCTGCTGGCTTTAAACGCTTCCATTGAAGCAGCCCGGGCCGGGGAGCATGGAAAAGGCTTTTCCGTGGTGGCCGATGAAATACGCAGGCTGGCCGAACAATCAGCCCGCGCGGTTACCGAGATAGGAGTTTTTATTGAAGAGGTACAGCGGGAAACGGCCCGCGGGGTCAGCAATGTGGAGAAGAGCGTGCAGAGCATGGGCGAGGGCGCCCGGCTGGCCGCTGAAACAGGGAAGCACTTCATGTCCATTGTTCAGCAGGTTGAAAGCATTGTCCGGCAGGTGGAGCGGGTGGCCGGTGCCTCCGGGGAAGTTAGCGCGGCCAGCCAGGAAGTGGCGGCCGCAGCCAGCGAGCAGTCGGGCGCAGTGGAGCGGATAGCCCGGGCAGCTGAGGAACTATCTTCCCTGGCCGCGGAACTGGACTCCCGCGTTCGCCGCTTCAAGTTGCATTAACCCGGGTCGACTTCATCGTAAGATAGGGTTGTCACCCTGGTAAATTCGCCCCGTTTCTTTTCTTCTTCAGTAGCCGGTTGTTCTAAAAGATCTTCATTTCCCGGAGCAAACCGGGGTTCTTTTTTCATAGGAACCGGAGGTGTTTTCTTCCTGGCTTTCACTGGGCATCCCACCCCTTCAAAATATATTCTCCTTCCGGTTCCGCCCTTTATTCATTAATTTTATTCAGGCGCCGGGCTGCAGCCAGCAGCTGTTCTGCCCGGCGCACAATGGGCAGCTCCACCATTTTCCCTTCAACCTGAATGACACCGCTGCCCGCAGCCCGGGCACGGGTAAAGGCAGCAACTACTTTTTGGGCCCAGGCGATTTCCTCGTCGCTGGGAGTAAAGATTTCGTTTACCGGTGATACCTGGGCGGGGTGGATAACCAGCTTGCCCTGAAAACCCAGCCTGCGGGCGCGGCGGGCGTCTTCCATCAGGAAGGAGATATCTTTAAAGTCGGGATTTACGGTGTCCAGGGGTGGGGCGATACCCGCTGTCCGGGAAGCTACCACCAGCTGGTTGCGGGCGAAAAATAACTCCTCCCCTTCCCGGGAATAAGGTACCCCGATATCCATGGTATAGTCATTGCCTCCAAAGGCCAGGCAGATTACCCGGGGGGCGGCGGCAATTTCCCCGGCCCGGGCAATGCCCCGTGCACTTTCAATAAAGGGAATTAGTTTGATCTGGCCGGGAGGCAGACCATTTTGCTGTTCCAGCAAAGACAGCAACCAGTCTACCCGGCCCACATCTTCCCCGGATTCAGCCTTGGCCAGCATCAGCCCTGCTACGGGTAAGCCAACTACGGCCTGCAGATCGCGCAGGATATGGGGTGAGGTCACGCCGTTAATGCGGACAAAAGCGGGAATGGGACGGGGAACGCTTAAGAGTTGAACTGCCAGCTGGCGTGCCTGTTCCTTACGGGTTTCTGCCACAGCGTCCTCCAGGTCGATAATAACTGCGTCGGCACCGGCTGCAAAAGCCTTTTCTCCCTTCCTGGGGTCGTCGCCGGGAGTAAAAAGAAGAGTGCGCAGCGGAAACATTGAAAATACACCATCCTTTATAAATTATTACCGGAGCATTGGACACAATCTTTTGACACGGTACGGTTCGGGTAAGTAAAATTATCTCGGACTTGTTTGAGGGAATATCAGCGGCATGGATTGGATATCAAAGCAAGCTGCTGCATCTGCTTCTGCGGAGCACCGGCAGTATATGTACTTTTCAGAGAATTTCTTTTATAATTACGGGATAACCGCCAGCCCGGGTTGTTACGCGATGTCCCGGAAGAGGTTGCTTCCCGTTTATGATCGGGGTACTATGGAATTAAGTTCGTCGGGGGAAGGTTATTTCCTTTCGGAATAGCTGATAACCTGCCGCATGATTTGCAGTGGCGGGTGGATGGAGGTGTGGGTTTTGCGGGAGATTGCCCTGCCGGATTTTATAGGCGAGTCGGAACACGGGATGATTGTGATGGTATCGGCGCTGGAAGATGAGCTTGAGCCGCTGTTCCAGCGCTTCCACCGGGGGGAAAATGTTCCTTACCGGTTTGGATGGCAGCTGGTACCCCTTGATGCCCAGAACTACCTGGTGACCCTGGATTTGAACTGGGATGGGGGAAACGAAGTGGCCATTGGTTTTACCCCGGAAATGTGGGGCATCCTGCCTGCCGTGCGGCATAAAGACCTGACCGTAATTACCGATTGGGAACTGGTGGGTCAACAAACGGAGATTTCTCCGGCTAAATCCCTGGTTATCCGCCAGGCCTATCGCGGTTTTGACGAGCTAATCAGGCAGGTAGCCCAGATATTACCCCCCCTGCAGGGGTCCCATCCCGGCGAGAAGCTGGAAAAACTCCAGGAAATTCTGGCCGGGTGCGTGGATCCCGGACAGCTCCATTAAATTGCGAAAAGAATAACCCGGCCTTTCCCGGGGTCAAACTACTGGAGCAGGGAGGCCGGGTTTATGCTTGTTTCCATTTACCGTACGGTACTGATTTATTTTGTTGTTCTGCTGGTAGTGCGCCTGATGGGAAAGCGGGAAATAGGGCAGCTTTCACCCTTTGATTTCGTGGTGGCCATCATCGTCGCTGAGCTGGCGGCCATTCCCATGGAGTCCACCGCTTTTCCCCTGTGGAAGGGGATTGTTCCCCTGGTCACCCTGGGTGTTCTGGAGGTTGTTTTAAGCTACCTGGCCCTGCACAGCCCTTTCTTGCGCCGGTTGCTGGACGGTGAACCCCAGGTGGTAATCAGGAACGGGCGCATAGTCAAGGAAGAGTTGCGCCGGGC
>Ga0224486_100102_pt1 | contig 41472 bp, 33 predicted proteins | sample TexhydDE_CT_test_FD_172013 | JGI IMG/M metagenome (GOLD analysis project Ga0224486, IMG submission 172013) | Fracking water microbial communities from deep shales in Oklahoma, United States - hydraulically fractured wells DE_CT_test ... | reverse complement strand
GCCCTGATCTACAACAGGGATTTTAGAAACCAGGTGCAGGTGGGAGACAGGGTCCAGATTATACCAAACCATATCTGTCCTGTCGTGAATCTCTACGATAGGATATATCTGGTTTCAGGCGAGGATGTCCTCCGGGAGATAAAAATCGACTGCAGAGGAAAACTGCAATGAAAAAACGGCTCGAAAAAGCCGTTTTTCTTATTATTCCTTTAATACCCACACACTCACACCTGCACTCGGGGTGTTGAAGCTTCCAAATCCGTCATTGTCCACAACAACCACATCCTTGCTCTTTCCCAACTTGTCGATATATTCCCTTCCAACGAATTCATGGCCAATATGCATTCTTATTGTTCCGCCGTCTTTGTTGGAGATAACAACCGCTGTCCTTTGTGGGTTGTCATCTGTGCCTTTTCTTACCCACCCTACGAGGTTTGGGTCCTGAAAATAGTCGTCCTCTTCACCAAAGCAATAATTCTGCCTTAAATGTATCAGGCTATTGATATCATCCCTTATCCCATCATAGGGATGTTCCCCGCCTACACCGTAGTAATCTCCATAGAATATGCAGGGATAGCCCTTGCTTCGAAGCAGTATCAAGGCATATGCCATTTCCTTGAACCATGGCTCCACCCATGATTGGAGGGATTGACCAGGTTGTGAATCGTGATTGTCAACAAATGTAACCGCCTCCATGGGATACCTTGAGACAAGTGTGTTGTCAAAAATTCTTCTTAAGTCATAGCCCGCCCCCTCCACTGATGCCTTGTGAAGGTTAAAATGAAGCGGTACGTCAAAAACATCCACACCAAATTCCGTTCCCTGGAGAAAATCCTCTATCCAGTCCATATTGTCCACCCAATACTCTCCCAGAATATAGAAATCCTGGCCGGCATAGCCTCTTACATCATGGATGAACTCCCTTAGGAAGGCCACATCAATATGCTTGACAGCATCCAGCCTAAAGCCGTCAACTCCAGTCTCATCCACAAACCATTTTGCCCAGTTCATGAATTCTGCCTTAACCTCAGGATGTGCATGGTCGATATCAGTAAACATAAGGTAATCATAATTCCCTCTTTCAACTGAAACTCCCAAATTCCAGCCCTTGTTATCTCCAATTATCCTGAATATTCCTTTTTTCCCTGTAAGGTCATCATAATCCACACCATTGAAATGATTATAGTTCCATTTGAATTTAGAATACCTATCCCCTCTTCCAGTGAAGTCAAATCCTGTCCAAGCGCTTATCTCAACGGGTTTTCCAATCTCCTTGTTCCGATCGTGAGAATCCACCTGAATGGCTATGAACTTCTCCTGCCTATCTCCACCTGCCTTGTGGTTCATCACAACGTCTGCATAAACTTGCACACCCTTGTTGTGGAACCTTTCAATCATATGTAAGAGCTCCTGCTTTGTTCCATATTTTGTTCTCACTGTACCCTTCTGGTTGAATTCACCAAGGTCGTATAGGTCATAGATCCCATAACCGACATCCTCCGTACCTGTACCCTTGAATACTGGAGGGATCCACACTGCGGAAAATCCTGCATCTGCAAGCTCCTCCGCCCTTTCTGTCATCATTCTGTAGAAGCTTCCATCTCCTGGAAGATACCATTCAAAGCCCTGAAGCATTACTCCGTTTTCCATCATATTTCCTCCCAACCTATTCCCTGATGTCGTACTTACCAATCAGCTCAGACCCTCTGATGACCTCCCTTTTTGCCTGAAGAAGGCCATCCTGGTTAACCCTCATCTTCCATCTTACAATCTGTACCCTGCCACCCTCCAGCTCAGTTGCCGTTATGGTTGTGGGATAGATGCAGCAACCTGTGTTGAAGTATGGCAAATCATCCGTTCTGGGGAACTTGAACCTGTGAGTATGTCCGCATATCACCATTTTTCTGTTCTTCAATATCCATTTGTTGAAGTTCTTCTCAATCTTATGTCTCTTGTACACGTTCTTTGTGGGGCTGGCCGGGTTCTTGATCCCAAAGGAATGCATGAATCTCCAAAAGTATTTCAGGGAAAGCATGGTTGGAAACCACAGCTGATCATTGGCAAGGTCCCCCTGGTGTCCATGGACAACAATGATTTCCTGACCTGTTCTTCTGTGCTTTAGTACAAGTGCCTCAATTGGTTCAAGACCCTTCAGAAAGTCGTATCTCTGCTCCCGGTATTCGTTGTAGTAGGAATAGTAATACTTCCTTACATATTCTGGATCCTTCAGATAGATGTTATGGTTGCCATATAGCATTATCATCCTGTCATGATAAAAGAATTTCTTTATGCTCTCAAATACATCGTAGTGGGCATTCTTGATGTACTTGAACTTTGGTTGTTCCCAAAGCTCATCCCCATCCCCCACTTCAACATAAACAAAATCATTCTTATAGTAATGTTCCAGGGCATAGAGGAATACATTCTGATTCTTGGTAAACTCGTCCGAGGTCCCCCCATCCCCCCTGTGATGGTCGCTCATGAATACATACTTTGAACTGTCATCGAAGTATTCCACCCGGGCGCCTTCATAGGCCTGATCCAGTCTTTTTTGTGTAAACATAGGTTTCACTCCCTGTATGCTTTCTCATGTCTATCTTTTTACATCAAGATTTATCCTTCCGTCCTTTATTTCAACAATTCTATCTGTCTTTTCTGCTATCCGCTGGTCATGGGTGATTATGATAAAGGTGGTCCCATACTCCTTGTTTATGTCCCTCAGGAGGTCATAAATGCTTTCAGAAGTATCGGAATCAAGGTTTCCTGTGGGTTCATCAGCCAGTACGATGGAGGGCTTGTTGATCAAGGCTCTTGCAATTGCGGTCCTTTGCTGCTGGCCCCCTGACATTGCATTTGCCATATTGTTTTTTACCTTGGTCAGACCTGTCAATTCCATCAGCTCATCCGCCCATTGGTCGATCTCTGGTGTTACCTGGTAGTTCATTATCCTGCTGGGCATAAGGACATTCTCCTTGGCTGTGAATTCTGGAAGAAGGTAATGGAACTGAAAAATGAATCCCATGGTCCTATTTCTCAGCTCTGCCAGCTGCATAGGATTCATTGTGTCAGTTCTCCTGTCCTTTATATATACCCTTCCATTGGTGGGCTTGTCCAATGTTCCAACAATATTCAGCAATGTGCTCTTTCCACTTCCAGACTGTCCAATTATTGAATTAAAGCTGTTCTCCTCAAAGCTCAGGTTCACATCAAATAGTACCTGGGTCCTGATCTTATCTCCATAGAACTTGTCTATATTTTCCAATCTTACTATATCAGCCATTCTTGATCACCTCGATTGGGTTAAGTCTTGATGATATCCTTGCAGGTATCAATGATGCTATCATGGCAGAAGCCACTGCAAACATCCCAGACAAGGCTATGAAACCGTAATTTATATATATTGGAACAACGGGAGTGCCATCTGGATTCACTGCAAATTTGGTGAAGGAATAGAGCAATCCAAATCCAAAGGCTATACCCATGATAGCTCCAAGTATTCCCAGCATCAGTCCCTGGAATACAAAAATCAGACTTGCCTCACGGTCCTTGATTCCCATGGCCTTGAGTATTCCCAATTGCTTTGATCTCTGAACGACGGATATTGCAAGTACGCTTGATATCCCAAGAAGGACTGCAACCAGAACAAAAATCTGAATCATATAGCTTGAAACACTTTGTCCGTTGAGTCCGCTTAAAAGGCTCTGGTTCTGGTCCTTCCAGTTGTCAACCTTCAGGTTTTCACCGGACAATGCATAGCTTACCCTATCTCCTATTACATCTGCTTCAAAGACCTCCGAAACCTGCATCTCAACTGAAGAGACCTTGTCTCCCATTCCAAGAAAGTCCTGGGCTGTCGTGAGATCTGTTATTATCCACGATTCGTTTATGGAGGAGACCCCAAGATCATAGAGTCCGGTCACATCAAACCGCACAGACCCTCCTCCAGGGTTTAGCACAAGAATCCTGTCACCAGTTCCTATCCCAGCCAGCTGGGACAACTCCCTTCCAATTACAACCTCATCCTTCCTTCCTGGTAATCTTCCTTCGTACATTCCTTCATCTATGTTGTAAATTTCATCTGAATCCTGAATGTTGAAACCCCTTATCAGTACCGGTGCAGTATCTGTCTCATAGTCTAGGGTAGCGGGGCCATCAGCCGCTACGGATACATTTATGACCTCTGGTTTGAACAGGCTTGCCTCATAGACGGTCCTGTCCCAGTTATCAATGAGCTTGTCCTCACTGGTTGAGGTTATTGTGATCTGTGATGAACTCCCAATTGTAGTATCCACCAAATTTATTTGCAGTCCCTGTATCAGGGAACCTATAAATAATTGCACTGCAACTCCGATGGAGATACCCAAAACTATGAGGATGGTCTGACCTTTGCCGGACTTTAGAAACCGAAGGGCTATCTTAAAGGCAAGTCTCATATTCCCTCCCCCTTTCCAAGGGAAAGGACATCATCGTAACTCTCTATATACAGGTCTCCACCAAATTCCTCAACAGTATGTGGGTTTTTTCTGAAGGCCTGTCCTCCCAGTAGAATCCTTATGTCCTTACTGCATTCATTCCTTATTCTCTCAATAATCTTTTTTGCCTCCGAGAGCAGATAATAATCCGTTACGCTTATCCCAACATAATCCGGCTTCTCTGACCTTATTACCTCCCAGATCTGTCCCCTTGGAGTGTTGCTTCCAATATAAACGACTTGGTAGCCGTTGATCTGGAAGAAGTCGGCCATCATCCTCAGACCGATTTCATGGTATTCCCTTTCAGGGCAAGTCAATACGATCTTCCCATTTTTTTTACCTTCCTTCTCTGCCAGGTCAATTACCGTTGGATAAAGCACCTCAATGATTGTCCTGATAATTGATGTCTTGACGTGTTCATCCCAGATGCAGCCGGGATTGTCATCTGGGCAATCATCAATGCTGTAGAGGGCGGGCACCAGAACGCCACTGTAGAGCTCAGGTATGGTGAGGATGCCTTCCCTAATCTTCTCCATGGACCAGGTTACGCAATCATCCTTGAGATTTTTGGAGAAAAGCTCCATAAATTCATCATAATGTTTATTCATGTCTTTCCCCCTATTCTGTCGTGCTTACTGCAGAGCCATCCTCAAGCTCCTGAGACGGATTCAGAATGACCATATCCCCCATCTCCAGACCTTCTCTTACCTCCGTCAAATACCTGTCGGTTATTCCCCTTGAGATTGGTCTCTTTACTGCAACTCCATTATCAATTATAAAAACATATGACCCTGCCTGGTCATCCTCTCTTATGGCTTCATTCTTAATCACAACTACATCTTGGACCATACCGATTGTAATCTCAGCATCAGCATCGAAGCCTGAAACAAGTCGTTCATCAGCATCATTTAACTGGATTGTGACCTTGACCTTTGGAGTGCTGCTACCACTTGAAGGGTCAACTTCTGCCTTGCTGCCAATTTCCACTACCTGGCCCGTATATTCATCTGAAATCCCTGCTACCCTTATGACCACATCCTGACCTCTTTGGATGCTGACTGCATCCTCCTGGGTCACAAAGGACTCAAACTGAAACCTGGTGGTATCCTGAACCACTACCTCAGCTTCCCTGCCAACAGTTCTGTTTTCAACAAGGTCCAATGATACTACGGTCCCATCAAGGTCCGCCACTATCCTGGTATCCTCGATCTGGTCCTCCAGTTGCTGAATATCCAAAAGTAGGGACCTCTTCTGCCTTTCAAGGCTACCAGCTGCATTTGATGTGGTTGTTCCAAATTCAGAATACCTAAGTCTTGCATCCTCCACATTCAACCTGGCAGACTTCAGGCTTGATTCCAGGCTCTTAAGTGCATTCTGCTGATTTTCGTATTCTGCCAGACTGATTGCTCCGTTTTCGTATAGAACCTTCATATCCTCCAGATTTCCCTTTGTCGTATCATAGTCCATCTGAAGGGTTGATAGGGTCTCCTGGGCCTTCTGTAGATTGTTCTGCAGGATCTGTCTCTCTGCAGAGCTTCCCGCCATACTCAGGTCCGCCTCCACCTGCTCAAGGTTTATCCTAAGTTTTGAAAGCCTTGTCTGAAGCTCTGAAGGATCCAAAATCGCCAAGGTATCACCCTTACTGACCATATCCCCCTCATTGACCATTACCTGAAGAACCTCCGTACCGTTAGGCACGGTTATTTCCTGGATATCCCCCGAAATCACCTTTCCCGTGATATCAAGGGTCTGCTCTATGGACCCTTCCATAACCTCCATAGAAGTTACCTCAATCTCCGAAGATCCACTGAGGCCAAAAAAATAAAACAAGGCGGCTATTCCTATTATTAAACCTATTGTTAGCAGTACAGTTTTCCTTTTCATACCCTAACCCCTTCCCATTTCTGTATGCTACAATTATACTCAAAAAAACCAGTCATCAACCATTTTTTGTAATTATTTTTGTAACATGTTCAATTGTTTTATCCAGAGAAAGCAAAAGACCGCCTAGGATTAAATCCAAGACAGTCTACTCATCTGTAAATCTATAACCAACACCAACCTCAGTAACAATAAATCTGTGACTGGTGTTGTCCTTTTCAATTTTCCTTCTAAGATTGGCCATTATGACCCTAAGGCTTTTGGTGTCACTCTCACCTGAATATCCCCACACATGCTTAATGATGTAGTTATGGGTCAGAACCTTTCCCCTGTTGTCAATAAGCAGCCTTAAAAGCTTGTATTCCAGTGGCGTAAGGTGTATGTCCTCCCCATGTATCTGGACCCTTCTCTTTTCATAATCAACGGACAGGTAATCACATTCAAAAACTTTAGGGTCATCAAGCCCCAGATTTGAAATAGACCTTTCAACCACCCTGATCCTAGCCATCAACTCTCCCATGAAAAATGGCTTTGTAACATAATCACTGGCACCCAGGTCAAGTGCCTCTATCTTGTCCTTCTCAAGTCCCCTGGCTGAAACAACTATTATGGGAATGTTGCTGAACTCCCTAAGCTCCTTGATAATCTCAAGGCCATCCCTGTCGGGCAATCCCAGGTCCAGTATTATTATCTCAGGGTTATAGGAAGAAAACATAAAAAGTCCGTCTGCTGCTGAGCTTGCTGTAATTACATCATAGTTATCCTTGCTAAGGGATACCTCAATAAAATTGGATATATACCTATCGTCTTCAATTATAAGGATTCTCGAATTTTTCATCTCTAATCCTCCTCAAGTGGAATTGTAAAAATAAATCTTGATCCCTTGGGCAAGTTTCTTTCGGAGTGTATTTCACCTCCATGTGCCTCAACGATTGCCTTGCAGATTGTCAGTCCCAGTCCAATTCCCCTCTTTCCATCTGTGACACCCTTCTCAAGAGTTACAAACCTGTCAAAGAGGCTATCCTTTATGCTTTCATCAATGCCTTCTCCCGTGTCGCTTACGGTAAACTCAACATCCGTTCCTGAGATTTCCACATCGAGGCTGACCAAACTATCTTTAGATGTGTGTCTAACTGCGTTTTCAAGCAAGTTGACTATAACCTGCACAATGAGTTTTCCATCCATGGGTGCAGACACCACTTCATCAGGAAGTGTTACCGTAAAGTTTCTGTCCCTGAGGATTCTCTTGGTTCTGGAGACCGCTTCGCTCACCACATCGTCGATTACCTCCTCTTCCTTCTTCAGCAACAGTTGCTCATTGTTTATCCTTGTCATGTTCAATATGTTCTCAACAAGATTGGTTAGCCACCCAATTTCCTCACTTATATCCGTTGCAAGCTTCTTCTTTTCATCATCCCTCAACACATCAAAATTTTCCGCAAGAAGATTTCCTGCTCCAGACAGTGCCGTAAGGGGTGTCCTCAGATCATGGGATACGGACCTGAGAAGATTAGCCCTTAGCCTCTCCTTCTCCATGGCAACTCTGATCTGTTCCCTTTCAGCATATAGCCTGTTCCCTTCAAGGGCTATGCCAAGCTGGGTTGAAATTGATTGGATTATGATTTCATTCTGTTTATCCAACTCTTCATTCTCGACTTGAACCAAGATCTTTCCTATGGTTCTATCCGAACCACTTATGGGAAACTCCTTGTAATTTGGATCATGATGCACCACATCATCTCCATTCTCAAGAATAAGAATCTGGCTTTTTAGGCCTGTATAGTTGTCTACAAAGTATTTGGCTCTGTTCAGAATATCCCTTTCTCCTGTTATGGCAATAAACCCCGAAGCTATCTTATATAGCACCTGGGTTGTCCTTTCATTCTTCTCTGCAATTTCTATCTGCTGCTGCAATCTGGATGTTATTGTACCTGAGACTACAGCTGTTATTAAAAAGAACAGCAACAAAACCAGGTCACCGCTATCATATATTACAAGGGTGTACCTGGGCTCTGTAAAAAGAAAATTCATAGCCATCATGCTGACCACAGAGGTAACCATTCCCCACATGGAGCTGCTTGTAACGATGGTCGAAAATATTACGCCCAGCAAAAACAGCATGATTATGCTCTCCTTGGCAACTCCCAGATAGCTTATCATCAGTGATCCAAGGATGGATATCCCAATTATGATTGTGGTCTTGAGCCAGTTTCCCTGTCTCCCTGACTTTCCTGGCAATACCATAAGATCAGCTCCTCATCTATAGTATACCATTTGCTTATTTCTTTTCCATCAATCTTAGGATATCTTTTTTGCTGCCGGCAATCAGAATATGCTCCTCTCCGGTAAAAGTATAGCCTGCATCTATCATGGGAGTGACATGGCTGTTGATCTTGAAGCCAATTACGTTTACATTGTAAACTGATCTTACGCTAAGTTCTGTAATTGTTTTCTCCTTCCAGCCTGCAGGTACAAGTATCTCCGATATTGCGTATTCATCTGTCAGCTCAATGTAGTCAAGAGCCAATTTTGAGCTGTATTTTACAGCGGTTCTCTGTGCCATGTCCCTTTCAGGATAAACCACATCATCTGCACCTATCTTCAGTAAAAATTTTGCATGTATATCCCTGTCGGTTTTTGATATCACATATGGTGCTCCCAAATCCTTGAGGAGCGATGTGATTTCAAGGGATGATTGAAAATTTTCACTTATGCACACAAAGCAGATGTCAAAATTGCTCACACCAAGGGACCTTAAGACTTCCTCGTCCTTGCAATCTCCAATCTGTGCCTTTGTGACAAGATGGGCTATCTTGTCAACTGACTCTTCATCCGTATCCACTACCATTACCTCATTCCCCAACTCTGCCAGCTTTATGGCCAAATGGGTACCAAACCTTCCAAGACCTATAACCATCATCGACTTCATAATTACACTCCTATCCTATTATAATCTTTTCCATTGGATTCTTAACTTTTCTTATATTTCTCTTTTCAGTTACAGCCATGAACACTGTAAGACTTCCCACCCTTCCGGTATACATAAGAATTACAACTATAATCCTTGAAAAGGTTGAAAGGTCTCTTGTAATACCTGTTGAAAGGCCCACAGTACCTATTGCTGAAAGGGTTTCAAACATGGCCTCCTTAATGGGTAGGCCCTGGTTTGCGACAATTAGGAAACAACCAGCCAGAACCATTATCGAGTAGTAGGTTACACTGAAGTATGCCCTCTTTACAACCCTTGCATCCAGTCTTCTGTTGAATACGTTCACATCCTCGCATTTCCTGAAATGGGTTATGACGGAAAGAACTATGACAACAAAGGTTGTTATCTTGATTCCTCCTGCAGTTGAACCGGGGCTGGCACCAATGAACATAAGAAACATAGTAAGCATGGTACCTGCTTCACTGAGGGCACCTGTATCTGTTGTATTGAAGCCCGCTGTTCTTGGAGTAATGGAGTGGAAAAAGGCTGCAAGTATTCTCTCTCCCGTCTCCATTCCTTTCAATGTGGCATCCTTCTCAACTACCAGAAACATCGCAGTGGAGATTATTATCATGGCAATTGTTGAAACCAGGACTGTTTTTGTATGAAGTTTGTATTTCCTAAACCTGAACCTGTGCACAAAGAGATCCTCCCAGATTACGAATCCGATTCCCCCTGTGACGATCAAGGCCATGATTGTTATGTTTACAGTCATGTCTGATGAGAAGCCTGTCAGGCTGGAGTATGGCTCCATGCTTCCCATAAGGTCAAATCCGGCATTACAGAATGCAGACACTGAGTGAAAGATTCCAAACCAGATTGCACGTGAGTCTCCGAAAACCCCATAGAACCTGGTCGCAAGAATAATGGCCCCAATAAGTTCAAAAATCAGGGTTCCTATAAGGATATGCTTAACAAGTCTTACCACTCCACTTATCTGCAACGAATTTACGGCTTCCATGGCGAATGACCTTTCCCTTAGGCCGATTCTCTTGCCAAGTACCATTGAAAACAGGATTGCAATGGTCATAAATCCCAGACCGCCTATCTGTATAAGTATTAGAATCACCAGCTGACCAAAAATAGTAAACTGGGACCATGTATCATAAACCACAAGCCCTGTGACACAAGTTGCTGAAGTTGCTGTAAACAGGGCATCAAGGAATGGAAGAAATTCACCACTCTTGTTCGCAGCTGGAAGCATGAGAAGAAGTGCTCCCGTAAGGATGATCACCACAAATCCAACTGCCAGGGTTTGCTTCGCTCCGAGTCTGGTCAACCTAATCATTAAAGGTCACCCCCTGGAGGGATTCCACTATTCTCTCACTGGTAAGATCACCTGCAATCACCTTGTTGACCCCAACCTTCCTGTATATGTCAGCATAGACGTAATCATTTATCCTGGCGACCACCCAGGTACTCTTGCTCTTTTTACGTATTTGCCTGCACAGAAAAATATTTTCAGCATCATCATCAGACAATGCGAAGAATGTACTGAACTCGATCTTGTCAGGTATTTTTGAATCATCAGTCACGTAGTATGAGAACTTCATGCTTTCAAACAGCTTGCACAGTTCCTCATCCGATTCATTGTCGGCAAAGATAAGTATGGTTCTCTTATCCACTGGTCTTCTCTCTATGGCTTCATTGTTTTTTACAAAAAACATATCTATCCTATCCATCAGAAAATACCCCAGAATCATCAATGCAATTATGGAGACTACAGCCATTACTTCCATTGATAAGACCTCCTCTCACCTTGATCTTATCCCAGGAAACATTAAAATAGTGTTTGCATTACACCAACTGTGTTATTTTTGTGCAAAGAAAAAAGATATTCTCCAAAAAAGGGGAATATCTTAAAGTGATCCCAGTTTCCTACCTTACATTGCTAATCTCCAGATTCTCATCTACCTCCACTTTTAATGCTCTTGTTTCAATGGCTGTATCCTTGCTTTCCCAGCTTCTGTAATATATAAAGGTGATTTCCTCAGTGCCGGATTTTTCCGGAGTGAACACCCAGGTCCGTTCTCCACCTGAGCCCACAAGGTCAGGTGCTACTGCAAAAGGAACAAAGTCATCTGACTCTATCTTAAGAATGTCACCCTCCTCAAACTCCACTACCCAGCCATATCCGGTCGTAGGATTTTCATGGAGTATCACCGTAAGCATATCCGGCTCATGGAAGTAATCTGTTGGGGCTGACTTAAGCATCATCATAACCCTGTTCATCATAGCGGCAGCCTCTGCTCTTGTAAGCCTTTTCTGAGGCATGAAATTACCCTCATTCCCCTGGATAATCCCTAAAGCCCTAAGTCTATAGATATAGCCAAGCTCTGCAGGTGGTATACCTTCATCATCAAGGAATACCACTGTGTCTTCAGGAGGCATTCCAGCCTCTAGTCCCATAACCTTAGCCATCATGACTGCAAATTGAAGTCTGTTCAATTGACCTTCTCCATACATATGACTCTGGCTTGCAATGACTAATGCAAATCCTTCCCTCATCTGGTCCCTTGCCCATTCAGGAACCTTATCCCAGTCCACGTCATCAGGATCCGGCTCTCCTGGCATACCTTCGGCCACAGTATTCATCATTCTTGTCAGCATCAGTATTCCCTCCGTACCTGATATGATCCCCTCAGGTCGGAAGCTTCCATCCGGATATCCATTGACAAAGCCCCAATTGTAGGATTGCCCGACCTCATCCCTTGACCAATGGTCCCTAAGATCCATAAACCTGTTCTCGGTCTGCTCCTGTGCACGAAGCTTCATCTGCTCCAGGGCTGATCCGTCAATCCTGAGCCTGTTGTTGATTTCCAACCTAATCTGTTCCTGCACTGCTTCATTTATGTTTGTCTGGACCCTGTCCCGATCCTGGACCTGGTTCTGGTTCATTGGCCCTTCCATTGCCCCCAAGGCTGGCGCTGCCACCAGCAGGATGCTCAGTACTATTGATACCATTGTTCTTGACCTCATGTTCACTCTCCCCTTTCATGCAAAAAACCGACCAGCTACGGTCGGTTACGCTACTGGCTCCTGCAGGGATTAGGCGTCCAATTAATACCCTGCAATCCAAGCCCCGATTTCTATTATCCTCCACTAATAGTATACCCAGATTACATATGATTACTATTACATTTAGATTTCAAAAATGGCCTCCTACTTACACCTATTCTTCATATGTCCAGCCTTGATCATTATTATAGATCATAAGCCTTGTCATTCCACCATCTATTGTTATGTCCTCTCCTGTTATAAAGCTGGCTGCATCACTGCAGAGATACATGACCATATTGGAAATATCTTCGGGCCGTCCAACCCTTCCAGCAGGATGCTGAGTCATATTTGACCCGGAGTACTCCACACCACCGGTTTCTATCCAGCCGGGACTTATGGAATTGACCCTGATTTTCCCAGAAAGGCTAACAGCAAGTCCATGGGTAAGTGCAGCTATTCCACCCTTTGCAGCTGTGTAGCTTTCAGTATCCCTTTGACTCATCCTGTCCCTGGTTGAGGATATGTTAACAATGGCTCCATCCTCAGTAAAGTGATCCATAAATAGCTTTGTAAGCATAAAAGGAGCTGTTACTCCAGTTCTCAGGACATAATTGAAATCCTCATAATCACAGCTATAAACCCCACCCTTGGACAGGCATGCGTTGTTGATCAAGAAATCAATCTTCCCATGGTCACCTATCACCTTATCCACAAATTCCCTAAGTACTGCCTCTTCCGAGATATCCCCCATAAAGTAGTCATTCTCTTCCTTGTCCAATATGCATACTTTTGCACCCTTTTCCATGAAATCATTGGCTATTCTCTTTCCTATGCCATTTGCTCCTCCTGTTATTGCAACAACCCTATCCTTAAACATAAATACCTCCTTAACCTTAGGACTATTGATTGCGTATCATATTAATCATTTACCCTATTTTTACCAATCGAGTAGGAGGTAGATGATTATTTCATCTACCGACCTCTCACAGCACCGTACGTACGGTTCCGTATACGGCGCTTCTCTAGTTTACACATACCTGTTTGTAATAATCAAAGAAGAATAGGTAATCACGTTGACTCAGTTTATCATTTGTAATAGACCTAGTCAGAATAGGGCTATTGGCAATTCGCCAGTAGCCTTTTCTTGTGTTTGCAAATTCCCATGCTTTCCCGTTCTCTATGCCGAGTTTCCTTAGATTATTGAATCTAGTACTGATTTTCTTCCACTGCTTCCAGATAACCATTCGAATTCTTCTCCTCATCCATTGGTCCACTTCTTTAAGTAGCGATTTCATGTCTGCTATCTTGAAGTAGTTGACCCATCCCACTATATATTGTCTTAGTTTCTTGGGTCTTTCGCTGTTGCTTAGACCATAACTTCTTGCTGTCAGGTCCTTGACTTTGGATTTCATTTTCCTTATGGCTTTTGGATGCACCCTAAATCTTGCCTTTCCCTTGTATAAATAGAATCCGAATCCTAGGAACTTTATACTTCCTACGTATCCGGTAGCTGTCTTCTCTTCATTGATTTTAAGAAACAGCTTCTTCTCTATGAATGGGTGGATGTTTCTAAGGGTTCTTTCTGCACTCTTTTGACTCCTTACAAATATCGTAATGTCGTCTGCATATCGTACAAATCTGTGCCCCCTCTTCTCAAGCTCCTTGTCTAGTTCATTTAGCATGATGTTGCTAAGAAGAGGACTTAAAGGGCCTCCCTGGGCTACTCCATGACCTGTTTCTCTGAATGTGTGCTTTTCTACGACTCCGGCTCTTAGGTATTTATGGATTAGCGAGATCACTCTGCCATCCTTTATGGTCCTTGACAACACCTCTATCAATTTGCTTTGATTCACTGTGTCAAAATATTTCTCAAGGTCCATGTCTACCACGTATTTGTAACCATCATCTATGAATTCTTTGCACCTTTTCATGGCTCCGTGGGCGCTTCTCCCTGGTCTGAATCCAAAACTGTTGTCTGAGAATTGTTCCTCGAATATCGGCGTCAGTACTTGGGCTATTGCTTGCTGAACAACCCGGTCCACCACTGTTGGTATTCCGAGCTTACGTGTTTTCCCTTTTTCTTCTTTTGGTATTTCTACCCTTTTGACCGGTTTTGGTCGGTATTTGCCGACCTGGATTGCCTCCACAAGGTCCTTGCCATTTTCTTTGAGATGGTCTAGAAGTTCATCTATCCCCATGTCATCGATACCTGCAGCTCCCTTGTTCTTCTTGACCTTCTTGAATGCTCTGTTCATGTTGTCTCGGTCAGTTATCTTTTCAAGCAATTGGTCTTCCAACAGGTTTGTGTCGGTGATGTTGTTTTCAGTTATCCTGGATGAAGCATACGCTCCTGCATATTCTCCCTGTTCCGCAGGTACCTTTTGCAGGCAGCCTTCTGTATGAAGTTGTCTGTATTTTATTTCATCCTCGGTAACTTTCATTTACTTTCACCTCCCAAAGTTCAGCCCTTCCCTTACGTTGTCGACTACGTATGGTACTATGGCTTCTGCTGACTTCTCATGACAAATCTTGTTTCAACCGTGCTTCATACTCTGTTTCCACACGTCCATGAGACCTCCCCGGGTAAGAATGCAATCTTTCCTTCCATATATCTGCCACATTTACATTGTAGATTTCCGGATAGTTTAGGGCTTTGGTTTGTGAGGCAACCTTACCCAATCTACATCTGCCTAATGTGATTTCTGTTCGTCAGACCGGAAGTTTGCCTCCAGCTTCCTTCAGATTCCTCGTCGCCGAGGACACCCTTGCTCTTGGCTATGTGCTTGGCACTATCAACCCGCACTAGGGACTTTCACCCGTTAGATTACATCCATGCCGGGCGCACCTCAATAGGAGGTTTCCCTCGGGGGAAACCTCCTTTTATTGTAATTATTAGTTTCTTGGTATCATAATCTTCTGTCCCGGGAAGATCAGATTTGGGTTTGAAAGCTCATTGTACTCAGCCAATACCTTCCAGTCAACACCATATGCCATTCCAATCTTGGACAGCCAGTCCCCAGGCTTGACGATATACTCAATATCATCCTTTGGTAGTTCAGGTGTAGGCTCTGGAACCGGTTCAGGTGCAGGCTCCATTGGGGCAACTTCAATTCCATACTCGGCTAGAACCTCATCCGGAATCAAGCCCTGCATGATCATATCATCAGCATTTATCGCCTTGGCATTGTAGCTTCTTCCATCCTCAGATACAGGAAGCTCAAGATTTCCAGCCTTTATCTCTTCAATAAGATATGGTCTTAGAGGATGATCAAGATCAGCACCTACAACCTCCCAGTTGTTGTCAACCACTGGTGCAATAGGAGTGTTTTCAGCAATATAATCTGCAATATAGCTTCTAAGTGATTTTGGATCAGACTCAAAATATGGCTCTCCACTGATGATTCCCATACTCTTTAGTCCACCGTATCTGTAGTTGTTTATGGCAAGCTTCAGTGTATCCTCTGGCATTACTGGCTCACCTTCAAACATGAGGTCAACTATCCTCTCGCCAGCGGGCTTTGTTATATCCACCTTGTAGTCCACTCCCTGGAACATGTCGTAGTTGTAGCCCCTTATGTTGGGGTTGAAGCTTATGTTGATGTCGCCAGGTGCATAGGTGTTGTAGTAGCTTGCTGACCACTCCATGTAATCCTTCAATTCTGCCCCTGTTACCTCAATGCCGATAAGAGTATTGGGATACTTGTAGATCTCAAATATGTCGGCGTAGGTTACATCCCCCATTCTCAGATTTGAATTCTGGCTGAAAAGTGCTGCTCCTGCAACATCCGCTCCTGTGGCCTCAAGCTGTACGATATTAATCAGGTCCATTACACCTGTATCTCTTATCTGCGCCTCTGGAATTCCAGGAATTTCAGATGGAGATGCAAAATCCTCCTCTACCTGTCCTATTACATCCACAAGGAAATCAAGTGTGTTCTGATGGTACTCAGCTGCATACTCCCTCAGCTCTTCACTTGCTGTATACTCCGCAACGTCAATTACCTGGACTCTGCTGTCAGCAATAGTCCATACATCGTCCTCCATAGCAAGGTCAAAGTCAAATCTCACTACCTGTCTTCCTGCATCCCTTGCGGCTCCTACAAGTGTGTTTCCAACCTTCTGAGCTTCAGTCATATGTGCATGTCCAGTAAGTACTCCTGCTATCTCAGGATATTTTTCCACGAAAATCTCCGCTCCATCCCCAGAGCCTTCATACTCCTCCTCATAGCCTATGTGTGAGGTTACAAATATTAGGTCTGCTCCCTCATCCTTCATAATTTCAATATGCTCTCCCACTGAATCGGCAGGATAAATGAATTCCAGCTCCGTTACCTTTGGTCCGTCCCATCTTGGGATGTTTGGATTTGTTATTCCAAGGATTCCAACCTTTACTCCGGCAATCTCCTTGATTACATAAGGAATACCAGTCAAGTACTCACCGCTGTCGGAATATTTCACGTTTGCCCCAAGTATTGGGAATTCTGCCTCATCAACAATCTTGTCAACCAGGTCAAGTCCGAAGTTGAACTCGTGGTTTCCAAGAACCATTGCGTCATACCCCATGAAGTTCATCACATCAATAACCGGATGTGCAAGGTCCAATCTTGTGTTGTACAGGTCGTCTGAAAGGATTGTACCTTGAACGGTGTCACCGTTGTCCACCAGCAATGTGTTTGGATTTTCCTCCCTGATTGCCTGAATGACCGAGTACACCTTTGCCATTCCCCTGTCCTCAACATCCACACCATCCTCGTAGGAATAGTTGTAGATATTTGCATGCAAGTCGGTTGTTCCCACAATGGTTATGGTGACTTCATGTCCATCTGCAAAAGCCCCGGCGGGCATTACAAAGGCACTGAGAACCATTACCAAAGCAAGGGCAATGCTAAGTAGCTTTTTGTTGAAATACATCAAAACATTCCTCCTTATACATAGTTTATTGGCCTACACTATAATTCTACCCCTACTGTAAGAATTAAACATTTAACAGGAAAAAAGATGGAGCAAAAGTTCCACCTCCTTCTCCATATCATCTACCTTACAAATATTATCTCAACCTCAATATCAATCTCAGGGTTGAAGACAACTGAAACCGTGTCACCGGACCTTACTGAAGAGTCTCCAAACACCATGTAATCAGGTGCAAGCCAGAACTCCTCGCCATCAAGTGATATTCTCTCATTTCTTGTGCTTATTGATGTCACCTGAAATCTCTCACTGTCAGAATCCAAAAGCACATTTGCAGCAATTACCTTCCCATCCTCAAGAACAAGTTCAACAAGCTCATCTGTGCTCATTGAGGGAAGAACTGCAAAATCAGCCACATCAAAATCCACTGAATCCCCTTCTGCGTTCGTTCCAGTGATCTCATCGTCCCTTGAAGGGTTGAATGCGTACTCAAGCAGGAGTATCTCAACCTCAACAAATTCATCATCAAGCACGAAGTCAGTGAACACTATTGTGTGGGCGGTACTGTCTGAACTTCCAACAGAAATTTTATTTCCAAGGTTCATATCTGTAATGTCCTTGTTTGTGATCACAAGAGCCCTCAGTTCACTATCGCTGTCTATTGTATCCATAAGTTCCCTTATTGATATATTGTCAATTCTGGTGGCAACATCAGCCTCCGTATTTACAATAAACACGTTTGTTTTTGAGGTGAAGTCATAGATTTTGGATTCGGTTGCAATTGTCATTCTGCTCTGATCAATCTCAAACCTACCCCTTGAGTCCTTCAGGACATTCTCAGCGTTTGCTTCAATATATTCTGGTGTAGCTATCCTTACCAACCTGTCAATCAGGCTTCCATCATAAATGAGGTATCCCACTGATCCTCTTGTAAAATCGTCAAGTCCAGCAGATCCGGAAGGGTTTCGTCTAAGCAGCACTGAGAAGTTGTCCGTTCTGAAGCTTTCCTCGCTTCCATCCATAAGAAGTACATCCAGGTCTCTTGTTCCAGAGTCACTTACAAGAATCATCTTTTCTGATACTTCAATTTGTCCACTTATAAGCTGAAGAGAGTCATTTACATCCAGCAAGAACCTAACCTCATCATCCTCAAGAAAGATCAGATCATCAGCTGCATTGATGTCCATCAGTGTAAAGAAGTTGGAACCATTAATGGTATAGACAGGTCTCTTGTTGTTAGTAGCCCTTATCTGGAACAACTCATCGTCAATCTCCACGTAGAATACATCACTTGACTCCCTGATTCTCTCGTATTCACCAGTAAACTCTCCATCTGTCCTTACAATGGCATAGCCATCGTATACATGAACCACATCCCCCGCTTTAACCTCTGACAGCTCCATTTCAAAGAAGTCGCCAGCCTCAAACCCAACTACATGATCCAGGAAATATGAATCTTCATCTGCTGATGGGTAATCAGTCCATACCATTATCTCTTCCCCATCATCCTCAACATCAATTACAGGTGCAATGTCTTCAAACATATATGCCTCAATGAAGAATACAACATCTCCCTTGACTGTTACCCTTGCAAACTCAGCTACAAAGGCGCCATCCAAGGTTCCGTCTGAGCTGTCATTATCCTCAACATAATCAAGATAATCGTATGCCTCCTCGTTCAGGTAGACACCATAAAGCTGCTCAATAGACCTAGATGAGCTGGCTTCCTCAATAACATCATAGTAGTCACCGGTACTTAGCATAATCTCAAGGTCCATGGCTGCAAATGGACCGGTGTAGTAATCATAGCTACCATCAACTACAGCACCAACAAGGTTGTCATCCTTGTCAATTGTTACATCGACAACCTTTCCAAGGAGCATTTCCGGATCCATGCCACTTGTCAGAAGAAGTGTCACTTCATCATCCTTCTCAAATCTCAATTCTGCCTCAGGAGAATTTGTTCCCTCACCAAGAATTACCACAGCCACTTCATCTTCATCCAGGTTTTCGACTCTTTCATTTTCCACAACTATAGCCTTGTAGACCTCTCTCTCGGCCATCAGTCTCTTCATAACGGTATTGTACACCATCTCAAAGACCTTTTCCCTGGTGGCAGCAGCATTGTAGTTGCTGTCTGGAACTGTCACTCCCTGTGTTATACCCTGCTCAATGGCTTCGATAATGTATGGAGTGGCCCACTGTTCGCCGGTAAATCCAGTTGTATTAACCTCTGCTTCCGTTGTCCTTACAAGAATTGTTATGATCTCAGCATAGGAGATATTCCTGTCAGGTCCGAAGGTTCCATCAGGATAACCGTTAACATACTGCATGCTTGTAGAGTAGTTGATGTACCCGTTTGCCCAATGGCTCAATGGTACATCCGAGAATGCGCTAGGTATTCCCTTAAGCAACTCCGATGCTGACTCTGCATCAAGTGCCCTTGCAACCATGGCTGCAACCTCAGATCTCCTGATTGGGTCATTAAGCCTGTAGCCTCCTGCATCCCCCAATACAAGTCCTTCCTCAATCAACCAGTCCACCTTCTGGTTCCCTGTCTGTGCGCTTACAAATCCAAATGATCCAAGAACCATTACCAGTGCCAGCACCAGGGATAATATCTTTTTGTTCATAATATCAATCCTCCTTTAAGTAATGTCTAACATGACATATATACCCTTTAGAACTAAAGCTACCCGAATAAAAAGGCCAGCTAAAAAGCTGGCCAAAATCTAGTTCTTGAATTCATACATCAAGTCTTCCCACTGGTCGTCTGATATAACTCGTCCAGTAATAGTTGCACTTGGGAATTCATCCTCAATGAAGTCTATTATCTCATTTGTTATGCTCTTCTTCTTGGTTGAAGATAGATCCTCTTCCCATACTTCGTATACTGCAAAAACATCGACCTTGATTTTGCTTGTAGTTCCAGTCACCTCAAAGTCTCTGATTCCGTTGTAGTTTCTGAATTCATAGTACAATTCCTCCTCAAGCTCTGAAAGAGTCATGTTGGAAACTGATCCAAGCTTTACATTGCCTCTTGTATCAATTGTAAACTCAACAAGCTTGGACTTATCATACTTATCCTCGATATACCCTTCAACATCTGCATCCTTATATTGTGCAAGTATGTCGTCAACTACATCCTGAAGAAAATCTTCCACATCCCCATCATCCAAAAGGGCCTTCCAATTGTTCAGATCTGTTTGTGTGGTCAGGTCTACATAGATTCTTACTTCAATATCGTCCTTGTCACCTTTTAATATTATATCTTCAATGTCCAAGGTTCTGTCAATTCTCTTGTACTCACTTAGTAGGTCGTCTTCCAAATCTCCTAAATCATATGATCCTTGCTCATTCAGTTTCGCTTCCAATTCAGCTATTCTAGCCTGGAGAATAAGAATCTCATACTGAGCTGAGGGATCCACTCCACTCCCTGTGATGTCAATCCTGTAGGTCTGTGGATTAAAACTAACTTCATACCCAAGCATCTGGCTTATTCCCCTAAGCGGTACATAGGTTGTTCCCTCGTAGATGAACGGCTCAATTACCTTGCCATTTACGTCTGTTGCCTGCTTATACTGATTGTTTACAAAAATTGTAACATTTCTGTACTGAGCTTCAATGGTCTTGCCCATCCAAGCTGCAAAGCCTGTAGTTGAGAATGCCATAGTAAGCATAAGAACTGCGATTAACATGGCAATTCTTCTATTCCTCTTGTTGTTCATCTTCTTTCCCTCCTATTGTTTTCACATTATTCTCTCAATACCATTCTACTCTCTACGCACTTTTTTGTCAAAGTAATAACGTGTAAAATGTTGATTGTAACTGGATTGTAAACAATAATCCAGTTCACAATTCATACCCTTCTGATGACTTTAAGAAAAATCAAAGATTTTTAAAAGTCTATCACTGGGCACGTGTCAGATCACAGTTCTCAATTAAATGAGCTTGAATTATGGCTCAATAATGGCCAACTCAACTAATATTAATCACTTAGCTTTAATTTAAATCTTAAAATCTTTTCATTGTGAATTGTGCATTGAGATTTGTGAATTATCCTTTCCCAGTCCACTAAATATTAAATCTATGATCCTTTCCATCTGCACCTCTTCCGGCTTCTGGTTGAATATTATGCATTGCACAGCATAGTTTTCATTTATTGCACCCAGGATTATGGCGGTAGCGGACTTTGTGTCAATTCCTTCTTTCAGCTCACCTGCTTCAATTCCATCCTTCAGGACATCCTCAACAAGCTGGAATATCTTCATCTTCCATCCAAGCATCTCCTTCTTGATATCTTCTGAAACACTTGTTGAATCTGTCATGGTGTTCTCTGCCAGCTCCATATGGCTCTTTATAAAGCTGCCGTGGTTGTTGGCAAAGGACAGAAGCCTTCTTTTGCAGCCCTTTCCTTCTGAGAGAGCCTCATTTACATCGTCATAGTAGCCTTTGGCAATGAATCTGATCATTTCCTCAAACAGGTCATTCTTGCTGTCAAAGTATTCATAAACGGTGCTCTTGCCGATTTCAGCCTCCTGGGCAATCTCACCGATCTTTGCCATGTGGAATCCCTTTTTGCCAAATACCCTTATTGCAGCCTGGATAATCTGGTCTCTTCTTTCCTCTCTTATGCCAGCCATCACTCCACCTTCCCTTCAGCTTCATCCCGTCCAATCTTGGCCTTTGCCTTGATAGAGATGTCATCAAGGATTGTATACATTACAGGAACCACTACAAGGGTCAGCATGGTCGAAAGGATTAGTCCACCGATTACAACACTACCCATGGGAGCCATCAGCTCGGCACCTTCTCCTACTCCAAGGGTTATTGGAATAAGACCAAGTATGGTTGTAAGGCTTGTCATCAGTATTGGTCTAAGTCTAATGGGACCTGCGGTTTCAATTGCTTCCCTTCTCTCCATTCCATGCTTTCTCAGTGTATTTATATAGTCTATGAGGACTATACCGTTGTTTACAACTATTCCCGAAAGTATTATTACACCTATGAGGGCCGTAACCCCAAGAGACCTTCCTGTAAAGAACAGTCCCAATGCCCCACCTGAGAATGCAAGGGGTATTGTGAACATGATGATAAAGGGATATATGAGGGATTCAAACTGTGCGGCCATTACCATGTAGATAAGGATTATGGCTAATCCCAATGCAACTCCCAGCTGCTGGAAGGCATCTATCATCTCCTCATTTTCTCCGCCTATACTGTAGGAATACCCCTCGGGCATTGCGTATGCCTGAAGACCTGACTCAACATCTGATACTATGCTATTAAGGTCCCTGTCAACAATCTGGCTGCTTACAGTCACAACCCTTTCCTGGTTCTCCCTGTTAATTGCCGTAGGCCCCTTCTCCACTGTAATCTCAGCCAGCTGGCTAAGGGGTATGTTGGCTCCTGTTGGTGTTGGAATGTCCATGTACTGGAAGCTTCCAATGCTCTCGGTCACGCCTCCAACATTCCTAATCACAACATCTATCTCCTCGCCACCCTGCTTGAGTCTTGTGACGGTATTGCCTGCTGCATTGTTCCTTACGCTTGTGGCTACCTGAGCTGCAGTCAAGCCATAGCTAGCAGCTATCTCCTTGTTCACCAGGACCTGAATCTCAGGCATTGAGTCGCTGAGGCTAGTGGTTACCTCCCTTGTGCCTTCAACACCTTGGACAATATCCCTTACATCCTCTGAAATCCTCTCCAACTGGTCCAGGTCCTGACCCTTGATAGATATGCTTATGGGGTTACCCGAGCCTATCATGGCAGTTGATGAGGCTTCTGATACGGATATCTCCGCTCCTGGAATCTCCTTGACCCTCAGTCTTATTTCCTCTGCAACCTGCGCAGTGGACCTGCTTCTTTCAGAAAGTGGAACCAAGAGAAGGGATATGGATGCATCTCCACCTCCAATCATACCCATCATCATATTTCCTCCACCGATGCTGGTTGAGATTATGTCAAGCTCTGGGATGTCCAGCAGCTCCTCTTCAACCTTCTTGGTGATGTCATCTATCTTGTCAATATCAGATCCCAGTGGCAGCTCAATTGACATATTTAGCATACCTTCATCCGTCCCCGGCAAGAATTCCATGCCCACAACAAGGAGGCTTCCCATTCCCCCTAGAAAGATTGCAAGGGCAAGCAGCAGTGTGAGTTTTCTTCTATGGAGGCTTCTTGAAAGGAGCTTCCTGTAACCTGCATCCAGCCTGTCATAGACTCCGTCAAAGGCGTTGTACAGGGGCTGTAGCTTCCTCTTCCTGCCCTTCTCCCTATCCGACACCTTCATGATCTTTGAAGATAGCATTGGAATAAGGGTAAGTGAAACCACAAGTGATGCTGCAAGTGAAAGGGTAACAGTCAGAGCAAAGTCCCTGAATATTGTTCCAACTATACCCTCGACAAACATTATGGGCACGAAAACCGCAATTGTCGTCAGGGTTGATGCTGTAATTGCCATACCAACCTCTGATGCACCCTGGATTGCAGATTCCTCCCTGGAATGCCCCTCCGAGTTGTACCTGAAGATATTTTCAAGCACAACTATGGCACTGTCAACAAGCATACCTACTGCTAAGGCGAGACCTCCAAGGGTCATCATGTTAAGTGTTATGCCATTAAAGTAAAGAAGAATAAAGGATGTTATCAGCGATATTGGGATTGCAACACCTATAATAAGTGTAGTCCTTATGTTCTTAAGGAATATATACAAAATTAGTACAGCCAAAAGTGCACCAAGGATTGCATTCTGGGCAACCGTATTGATTGACTGAACGATAAAATCTGCAGTATCAAGAACCACATCTATTTTTGTGTTTGGATATTCCCTCTGAAGCCTCTCGACTTCCTCCTTAATGCTTTCAGAAACCTGAACAGTGTTTCTACCGGACTGCTTCTGGATTGACATGGTGATGCTGTCCCTTCCGTTTGTCCTTGATATGGTGCTGATATCCTTGGAAACCAGATTTACATCTGCAATATCCCCAAGCCTTATTACATCACCCGAACCAAGGGGAATGGGCATGTTCCTTATGTCATCCAGGCTCTCAAATTCACCAGTAACCCTTACTGACAGCTCCTGGTCTCCCCTGCTTATGCTCCCCCCTGGAAGACTCAGGTTTGATGCCGAAAGGAGCTGGCCCAGCTGTGATGATGAGAGGCCATAGTTTGCAAGCTCGTTCTGGTTTACTGCTATCTCTACCTCTCTTGAGAAGCCACCGTAGATGTCAACGGAGGCGACTCCGTCAATCCTTTCAAGTCTCTGGCTAAATGTATCCTCTGCAAGATTCTGCAGGCCCTCCAGATCTCCCTCAGTTGAAAGTGAAATCTGGACTATTGGAAGGGCATTGGGGTCGATCTTCATAACCATGGGTTCCTCAGAATCCTGAGGAAGAATACCCTTTACCATATCCACCTTTTCACGCATTTCAAGGGCAACCATGTCCATGTCCGCCCCGAAGTTAAACTGGGCAATGACTATTGACGAGCCTTCAGATGAAATTGACGAAACTGTATCTATATTTGAAACAGTTGAAATAGCACCTTCAATCTGCCTGGTAATCAGGTTCTCCATCTCCTGTGGTCCTGTTCCCATGTAAGAGGTGGCCACAATTGCCACAGGCACCTCAATTTCAGGAAACAGGTCTATTGGAAGCTCAGTAAGTGAGATTGCACCTATCAAGACCACTATCAGGACTAGCATGGTGATAGTAACAGGTCTCTTAACGGATAATTTAGAAATATTCATAGCTATTCACCCCTGACCACTTTAACTGTCACACCATCAGAAACGTACTGCTGACCCTCAACAATGATCTCCTCGCCTTCGTTTATCCCTGAAAGAATGTGTATCATCTCACCTGTATCAAGTCCGGTCTGGACCTCCCTCTCAAGGGCCACATCCTCTTCTAGCACATAGACAACCTGTTTCTCATCCTTGTCTATGACAGCGTCAGATGGTATAACAATTACATCCTTTTCACTTTCAAGGTTAAGCTTTACGGACCCGGTCATACCGGACCTTATTCCATACTGGTTGTTGTCCACATAGGCCCTTACCTCATATAGCTTGCTCATTGGGTCTGCCGAAGGGCTGACATAGTCTATGACACTGTCAATGTAGCCTTCAAAGGCGGCTGGCACTGAAATCTCTACCTCCTGTCCCTCAGAAAGTCTATTTACTACATTTTCAACCACATTAACCCTTATATACACAGTGTCCATGTTAACTATTGTTGCAGCCGGCTGTCCACTTGCTGCTATCTGCCCCTCCTTGACGTTAAGGGCCGATACAATCCCTGTCATGGGTGAAAGGACCACCGTGTTGCTTAATCCACTTTGAGCCTGCTGGTAGGAGATCTGAGCCTGCTGAAGCTGGTCTTGTGCCTGCTGGTAGGAGATCTGTGCCTGATTCACCTGGGCCTGCAGGGCATCAAGGTTCAGCTGGCTTGCAGAAAGCTCCGCCTGCTCAAGCTGTGATTTGGATACTGCCCCCTCCTCATAAAGCTGCCTTGTCCTTTCAAGATTCAACTGGGCATTCTCAATCTTATCCTTGTTCAATTCATAGTTGATTCTAGCTGTGTTAAGACCGTTTTCCGCCTGGGCCACGCTCTTTCTGGCTATATCCACTCCATTTGCTGCCTGTGAGACAGAAAGGTTCATATCAGTCTGCTCGATTACAAAAAGTGTGTCTCCCTCCTGAACCTGGTCACCAAGTTCAACATTAAGGGATGCCACGGTTCCCATTGCCTTTGGAATAACAGAAACCTCCTGACTTGCTGCAACCCTTCCGTTGATTACAACTGAGTTTTCAATGTCTCCAAGCTCTGCAGCCTGGACCTCAACTGCCGTGAAATTCTCAACTGCTGCTTCCTCAACTTCACTTCCCTGGCATCCTGAAACTAGGGATGCTATCATTATCATTACCAAAAGTAGTGATATTCTTCTACTGTTCATGACTAAATTCCTCCTGATCTAATTGACTTAATCCAAAAACCGAATGGTCGGTCGGTATGAATATTATACAGGATGAAGGGACAATTCACAATGTAAATTTAGCGATTAAAGAAAGATTGTATTCGGATAAATGTTTAAATTTAGTTAATATTTTAAAAGTTAGAGGCAAAAAAAAGAAAGCCCTGGTCTAAACCGAAGCTTCCTTTTTGTTAAATCTAAAAACCTCTAAATTTAATTATAACGTGTTCATCGTGTAATCAATACTTGCTTTCCCACTCTCACTAATTGTAACTATAAAGCTAGAACCTGGTGCATTAGGTACTGTTATTCTATTTCCAACAACAGTTCCTGTACTACTCTCAATGTTTTGTGTTTCCAGCTTGGCAACATCTACGTAAATATCCCAACCAGAGTGAGATGGATCCAAATTAACCACTCTTTCATCTGCTGAAACTTGAACTGGACATCCACATGACAAAGCTGCTGTAAATATAACCTCGCTTGTTTCTTCATCCCTGACTATCCTCCCGGATTTCGTCCAGGTCCACACCGCACGTGCGACTTTCACCGCATACGGCGTTCCATCGATAATAGAATCTGTAAACCAATACCCCCATATCAATCTACACTTTTATTCTACACAGTCCTAAATCAAATGACAATAAACATTTTTGGGTTTGTCATTCTTCGTGACAAAAAAGAAAGCCCCGGTTTTACCCGAAGCTTTCTCAATTTACTTATTTCTCATTTCCTGACTTGCCTATGTTTAGCTTGGATCATTTCCTCACTAACCTAAAAGGCTAGGCGTCTATATCATTCCTCACTAACCTTAATCTAGGTTTTCGTGCAGGACCACACCGTACGTGCGACTTTCACCGCATACGGCGTTCCATCGACAATAGAATGTTTCTGTACCCCCATACAGATTGCTTATATAATGCTATCAATATTTCCTTAACCTGTCAATAGATATTGACCATCTTTCAATTGCTTCTTCTTGATCTAAGGTAAAATCCAAGAGTTAAAATCTAAGAACAGATCCTTCGCCTGCAGCTCAGGATGCGACCAGTTCTTGTACTTCTGAATCGAAGATGAAGAGTCTTATTTTTAATTGTGAACTGCCACGTGCCCGGCGATAAAATTCCTAAAAATCTAAGATTTTTCTGGAATTCATCGAGAGGGTATGATTTGTGAATTGTGAATTACTCCTGCATTATCACTTCCACAGCCGCTCCTTCCTCCAAATCCCCATCAGGCGACTGAATAACCAATTCCCCTTCTGAAAGACCCGAAAGAACCTCCATATCATTTCCACTCTGTATACCAGTCTGAATTTCACGAAGCTCTGCAAATCCATCAGAAGCCACAAAGACATAGTCTATGTTCTCCATTGTAAATACAGCATTCTCAGGAATAATCAAGGTATCCTCGCTTGATTTGGTGATTATTCTTACCTGCAGGTCATAGCCTGGTTTCAGACCCACCGGAACCTGATCCATTTCTATTTCAACCTTGATCCTCTTCTGTTCAACACCAAGATCAGAAACCTTACTGAAGGCGTTGGGGTATATGTTGTAAACCTTTCCTGTCGCTTCAACTCCTAGATCTGTATTCTGTAGCCTGACCACTTGTCCCTCTTCAACATCGCCAATCTCGCTGACAAGAATATCGCTCTCAACATAAAGGTTGGCTGTATCCCCAATCTCCATCAGACTCATTCCAGGCTGCAGGTAGCTTCCCTTTTCCACAGTCTTTCCAAGCACTGTACCGGAGGTCCCTGAAACAATCGTGTAATCCTCACCAGATGACGCAAGCTCCTCCTTCTGCAAATCAATCTGCCTGATTTGAGCCTCATACTGGGCTATGAGATTCTGGGAAACCGGACTGTTCAGCTGATTCAGCTGCAACCTCATCTTCTCAAGATTGGTCTTCTGTGTTTCCAGGCTTCTTTCTGCAGAATCCAGCTGGTCCTTGCTGATTGCTCCTGCTTCGTACAGGGTCCTTGTATTCTCAAGATCCTCCTCCATATCCTGGATTGTATCTGAAAGCTGTTGAATGTCCAGCTGTATGCTTCTTATTGCATTTGCATCTCCTGCTTTTCGTGCATCATTTAGCTGTGCAAGGGCCGCACTCCTCTGGGCATCCAGCTGAGCCAGCTGAAGTGATAGTGTCTCTCCATCAAGCCTTGCCAGTACATCACCTTCCATGACCTGATCCCCAATATCCAACAACACCTGGGTGACCTTGCCGGAGGCAGGAGAGTAGACCTGTATGTGATTTCTTGCAGCCACCACCCCGGTCTCCTCCACATACTCCTCAATTTTCCCGATTCTTGCCTCTGCAGCATTTACCTGAAGGCCTCCACCCTGATTTAGGAAATAGAAGGCAGATGCAGCCACAATTACAAGCAATATCCCTGCAATAAAGATTTTCTTTTTCATCATCTCACATCCCTGTAATAGATTTGTATCATGATATCCTGTTCTTCAAGGCATCTATAAAGTTAAGATTGGTTATCTTCCTGTAGGTTGCAAGCTGGGCAACAAACACAAAGACCAGTGTTGCAGCAGCGGAGTAAACGTAGACAAAGGGTTCGATAACCGCTGGTATGGTGTACATGTCTGTTGATACATAATCAACCAGACCCACACAGATTGAGTACCCCAGAGGAACTCCAAGTATAATCCCGAACACCGTCATTATGGCATTCTCCCTTGTGACAAGCCTGAATATGTCCTTCTTGTCAAATCCCAGAACCCTTAGGGAAGAAAATTCCATCATCCTTTCGCTTATGCTCACAATGGTTATATTATACACAATGGCAAAGCCAATAACCCCTCCAAATATCATCATTGTGCCCATGGAGGCTATTATCAGATCCATGTATTCCATTATGGCATCCCGCATGTCCTGGACGGAACTGATTCCCCGTATGTTCTTGACATCCTTTAGGTCTGGTACAACATCAGCATCTGTCATCAAGAGTGCTCCCGTTGCAATATCCCTTTCCTCCAGGATATCATACATCTGCTCAATGTCCATATAGGCATTCTTGCCAAAGTACTGTTCAACCACGGCTTTAACCTGAATGGTCTTGTCGGATTTACCAGGGAGTACGCTGTTGATCTGGATGGTATCCCCTGCTTGTACCTGAAGCTGCCTTGCCAGTATGTCAGTCAGGACTATTCCCTTTGAGGGCAGCTCTATCTGTCTTCCAGAGGCTGTCCTGAACCCATACATAATAGTATCCCTCTGGACCCCTATGACATTTATTGTTTCCTTTCTCCAACCCTCCACAAGCTCAAAGGGCAGCTCAACCTTGGGTTCAATGAACTCAATATCAGTTAGCTGCTGTAACTCCAAGAGAGCGTTTCTCTCCACTGGGATATTGAAGTCGATGCTGTAATCCATCTTCTGAAGCTGGGTATACTGTCTGTCAAAGAGGGTGTTCCATATGGTGGACATGAAGACAGGAAGCATTGTCACAGCATAGGTAAGGGCAATGCCAAGAACAAGGAAGAAGGCTCTCCGCTTTGTCCTTGAAATGTTCCTTAAAACCATCTTCCAGCTAAAGGTGAGCCTCTGCCACAGGGCCTTAAAGCCTTCAATCCACATCCTACTACCTGCCTTTGGCGTCTCAGGTCTCATTGCATCCGCCGGTGTAATCTTCAGTGCGCTTCTTGCCCCAAACACTCCAGATGCGATACAGAAGACCGAGGTTAGAAGTGTCCCGTAGAAAAGGTATCTGATGTCAAATGCTCCCGTAAATAGAGGTATGTTCATATACTGTATATACACTCCTGAAAGCATATCAGCAACAGGTACGCTCAGGAGAACCCCCAGGATCGATCCCACAAGTCCTATGGCAAGGGAGTACTTTACATAGTGCATAAGAATCTGCCTGTTGTCATAGCCCAGACCCTTAAGGACTCCGATTGCGATTCGGTCCTTTCTGACTATCCTTGAAAGCATTATGCTTATTATAACGGCTGCAACGAAAAGGAACATCACTGTAATTGAAGTGGACATCATTTCAAGGGAATCAACCTCCTGGATCATAACACTATGACTCATGTGGTTCTCCCTGGTTATTACGCTCCTGACCCCAAACCTGTCCAGCCTGTCCTCAATCTCATCAGCAATTATATCCATTCTGTTCACATGTTCCTCATCCACTGTCACAACAATGTTATTGTAGCTGCCCTGAAAACCAAATGCGGACTGGGCAAACTCCTCAGGGACATAGATAACCCCAAATCCCTTCTCATCCGGCAGGAGGGTCTGCTCGTTTTCCATAAGGTATATGTATTCGGGGCTCCCAACCTCCCCCACAACCTGAAGGCTATACTCTGTACCGCCAATGTATGGCCTGATGGTGTCTCCAAGCTTCATGTCCCTACCCACGAAAAACTGCTTGAGAACAGCAGTGGTTCTGGTACCTGGACTGGGGCCTTCTCCCTCAAGGATAAAGAGACTGTTTATCTGATCCTCCGTACCCGGGTCCGAGATGATCCTGGCATTGACCTTTTCATTGGGATCCTCAACTCTTAGGGGGACATCGAAGACAATCCTTCCCTGTACCTGGTCCACACCCTCAATCTCTAAAAGCTCATCTACAGAATTCCCGGGAATCCTGGATACATCCACAAATATATGTGCAAAGTTGGTTTCCCTGTAGTACTGGAATATTGAATTGTACATCTGCTCAGCTATCATGGAAAAGGAGACGTAGACAATAAGGGCAACAATAACTACAACCACAAGTGATATGAACTGTCCCTTGGAATGACCTATTGTCCTAATCAGTCTCTTATCAAGCTTTTTCATCACCATACTATCCTTTCAGGGTCGATTGGATTCTCATTTTCCTTTATCTCAATGATCTCACCGCTTCTCATCTTGATAACCCTGTCACCCATATCTCCGATCGGTACGTTATGGGTTATTATAACAACGGTCTTCCTGTATTTCTTATTGATATCCCGCAGGAGGGCCAGTATCTTAATACCTGTTTCAAAATCAAGGGCTCCCGTTGGTTCATCGCAAAGAAGAAGGTCGGCATTCTTGGCAACTGCACGGGCTATTGCAACCCTCTGTTGCTCCCCACCTGACATCTGTGAAGGGAAGTGGTCCTTCCTATCACCAAGTCCAACTGTCTCAAGAACCTCATCAATATCCAGAGCATCCTCACAAAGTTCAGTGGCAAGCTCAACGTTCTCCCTGGCTGTAAGGGTTCCCATAAGATTGTAGAACTGGAAGACAAAGCCAACCTTGTCCCGTCTGTAGGCTGTAAGCTTCTTGTCATTAAAGCCTACAATGCTCTCCCCATTCATGGTTACATTTCCCTCAGTGGGCTGGTCCATCCCTCCAAGGATGTTAAGTAGGGTGCTTTTCCCAGATCCTGATGGACCAAGGATAACTGCAAACTCACCCTTTACAATCTCTATATCAACATTCTTTACGGCAGCAACCGTAACCTCACCCATCCGGTAGATCTTGCTTAGGTTTTCCGCCTTAAGTAATATGTTTTCACTCAATAAACTCACCCCCTATAAGCCCATTTTACCACTATTGCATTAGTGTGGATATATAAACAGAGAAATCCAGGTCAAAAAATTAGAAAAATACACCATCAGCCTTAACTAATAGTGTATTCATCTCAAACTCTAATTATCAAGTGCTTTTCTTAATTCTTCAACGCTCGAGTACCTTTTAGAACTCATGTTTCTACTCAACTTTCTGCCTTCAGCAATAGCCCTAACTGTAGCCTTATTTGGCTCAAAAGATTTATTCATATCTTTTTTTGTTTTAGTTTCACAACTTTTTCCTACCATTTAAACTCTCCTCATACCCATAAGACTGTTCAGGTCTAGATCTTACTTCTTAAATCCAAATGATTACCATTTCTTTCTCTTTTCCATTGTGAATTGTGCATCGTGAACTGAGAATTGTCTTTTTAAAACCCTTTCCCAATCCCAATACTGTACTTATAATCCAGAAGTGCCATATTAAAGGCATGAATCTGCTGAGCAAGATTTTTCTTTGCATTCATCAGATTAAGATTTGCCTGTGCAACTTCTGTAGGTGTACTCTGACCAAGCTCAAAGCTCAGTTCAGCAATTCTGACTCCCTCACTTGCCTGGTAAACTGCTTTTTCAAAGGTAGCAATCTGTTTTTCAGCAGTTGTAAGGTTAAGCACTGCACTTCTTACCTGCATTTCAGCTCCAACCAATGCTGTTTCTAAATTCTTATCTGCTTTAGCTACCTCAGCTGCTTGTTCGCGATATCTAAAAGTTATATCTGGGTACCTTGCGCTTATTGCTTCCAATCTAAGTCTCGAATACTCGTAGTTATCCTTTGAAATGAGAATACCTCCGTTGTTCTCAAGGGCACTTTTTATTGACTTTTCAAGGTCTATGGGCTCATATTCCATATATTCAATACTACCAGTTAAACCAAACTCTCTATCAAGAGGCATTCCTATAGTGTTTTTGAAGCTCATCCTTTGCAGTTCATAGTACATATTTGCTGAATCATATCCACTTTGTGCCTGTGATAGATTGAACTCCAAGGCAAGCAATTGCTGTTGAGATATCATACCCAACTCATATCTGAGCTTCCCATGCTCATGCTGCTTTTTTGCAAGAGATAAGTTTTCTTCTGAAATTTCAAGCTCCTTTTCAACTTGTAGTATATCAAAATAGGCCTTCTCAATATTATACTTAACCTGATTTTCCTTCATTTCAACATTCCATTTTGCTACATTATATCCCAACTCTATTGATAATCTCATTGCGCCATTCTTAACTAAGGCCCTGTTTACTGTAGCATCAGGTATAGCTGGTCCAATATCTGAGATTATTCCGGGCTCCCTAAGTCTAATCGAGCTGGGATTATCCTCCAAATCCTCCACTGCTCGAATATTGTCTTTGTATATAACCTCTGCCTTTAGTAACTCCAGTCTTTCAATTTCCATATCCTTGCTGTTTTCAAGAGCGTAATCAATTGCTTCCTGAAGACTTAATTCCAAAACCTCATCCTCTGTAGCCTCTTCTTCAGAAAGTAACTCTTCAGATACTGTCTCTGCCTCTTCAACAGTTGTCTCCTCCGCAAAAACCAAATTTCCACCTATCGACATCAATGACAATGTTATAAGTAGTCCAAATACAACTATTCTATTCTTCATTTTCTTCCTCCCCTGTTATGACCTTCAGTAATATGTATATACCTGAATTATATCAAATGAAACATGGAAATGAAAGTAACCTATAAAACGAACATTAAATAAACATCCACCGGCCTAGCCGGTGGTTTTTCACATGCGGCCCAAAGGGCCTTCTTCGCTAGCTACGCCTGAAGGGCGTTTGTGGTCTGCGTCTGCAATTTTTACTGGCTACCCCTTAAAGGGGTCTGATGTATCAAATGTTAGTTGTTCTCCTTGTTCGTCTTCTTTTAACTGATTTTGAATATATTGTTTTATCTTTTCTGTATTCTTTCCTGCTGTATCTACATAATATCCTCTACACCAAAATTGTCTTCCTCTATATTTATATTTTAAACTGCCCCACTTTTCGTATATCATTATGCTACTTTTACCTTTCAAGAAACCCATGAAGCTTGAAACTGATATCTTTGGTGGTATTTCTAGTAACATGTGTATATGATCTACACATACTTCTGCTTCTATTATATTTACTCCTTTCCAGCTACATAATTCTCTTAGTATTGATCCTATTTCCAATCGCTTCGTTCCATAGAATACTTTTCTTCTATATTTTGGAGCAAATACTACGTGGTATTTACAGTTCCACTTTGTATGTGATAGACTATGAGTATCATTAATATTTGCCATAAGACACCTCCGTTATTATTTTGTTGCAGTTACCAGACCACAGCATTATTCTAACACGAGGTGTTTTATTTGTCAGTTTCTCAACGCTAAAGCTTCACCGAACCCCCAGTCTAACTGGGGGTATTCTAAATTCAATAATGAGAGGCGCCTGTCACGCCTCTCAAGCTATCCTTAGACTTAAAGTCTCGTCATTCAAAGCTTACAGTTTTCTAAAGAAGAAAGATCCCTTCATCCTCACATCTCGATATTTCATCCTCTGTCCACACAGAAGCCTGAACCTGGCCGATATGTTTAGCCTGAAGAAAATACATGCATATTCTGGATTGGCCTATGCCACCACCAACTGTGTAGGGAAGCTCTCCACCCAATAGCTTTTGGTGGTACTCCATGGACATTCTATTCTCCGCATCAGCAAGCTTCAGCTGCTTCATCAGAGATTGTTCATCCACTCTGATACCCATGCTTGAAAGTTCAATTGAACCTCCCAAAGCAGGGTTCCAGAATAGGATATCTCCGTTTAGCTCCCAGTCGTCATAATCGGGCGATCTTAGGTCATGTGGTCTTCCTGACTTTAATGCAGCTCCGATCTTGTAAAGAAAAACCGCTCCATATTCCTTAGTGATTCTATGTTCCCTTTCCTTGGGGCTAATATCCGGCCACCTGTCCTCCAGCTCCTGTGTACTTACAAAGGTTATATCATCAGGTAGTTTCTTATAGAGTCTCAAGGGGTACTTGTCATTGATGAAGTCTTCTGTTTCCTTGAATGCCTCATAAATGGCCCTAACAACTTCCTTGAGATAATCAAGATTTCTGTCCTCTTTACGAATCACCTTCTCCCAATCCCATTGATCTACATATATTGAATGTATGTTATCAACAAACTCATCAGGTCTAATGGCATTCATATCAGTATAAAGGCCTTCCCCGCTGCTAAATCCATACCATTTAAGGGCCATCCTTTTCCACTTTGCAAGAGACTGGACTATCTCCAAGTTTTGATGGTATTTTCTCATTTGGAAGGAAACAGCCTTCTCATTTCCGGAGAGATTGTCATTTAGACCGGTTTCTGGCTTTACAAACAATGGCGCTGATACCCTGGTAAGATTAAGATTATCCGCCAGTCTCCTCTCGAAAAAATCTTTGATTTGCTTGATTCCAACTTGTGCTTCTCTAGCTGTAAAACCATTTACCATCATCATTCTTATCACTCCCTTAGAATTTTTTGTAATAAAAAAACCTTCCATCCTCATATAAAGGACGAAAGGTTACTTTCGCGGTACCACCTAAATTAGCAATAATGCTCACTCATTCCGTACAGAAATTAATCGATACGTCATAGCTTGTAACGGGCTATACCGTCTGAGTCTACTTGACAATGTCTTTCGATCAGATACTCCGGGCTGTTCTTCATGCAAGCTTTCGTATCAGGCTCCCACCGTCCCTGAATCGCTTAGACTTAATTCCTGCACTACTCTTCCCTTCACTGTAGTGTATTAACTTATATGTTAGTATATAGTCTTAAGGCATGCTTGTCAATAGTTATTTATCATTGCTACATTTCCAGTGCAAATACTTCATGGATTTCTTCAGAATACTCCTTGATTACATCTAGAATAAAGTAGGTTATCTTGAGATTTAGGGACAGTGCAAAATCAAGGTCATTTTTAAAGCCCTTGGTCTTGAAATATTCCTCAACAACATCCTCGATGTACTTCTTTATTGTGGAATGAAGACTTATTGGATTCTCATTGTGTATATCAAGATCCTCAATCGTTATGACATTCTTCCTAAAGGTATGGTTTGGAGCATAGTCGTTCAATTTAGATTCATATCTTATATGCTTAACCATGGATCCGTTGAATGTCCATCTTTTGGCGTGTGGTAAACAAACATAATCAGAAAGGTAATGTGATACCACCCCAATTTTCCTGCTTAGTATTTTTATGGCTATTGGATCTGTAATCTTATTGAAATCAATATATCGACTTACAAATATTATCTTCATTATCTCCAATGCAACGTAGTTTATGCTTTCATCTCTGTAGTGTCTAATAAGCTTGTATTTTGGTAGAATGTCTGGTGCAATCGCTCCCCAGTGCAGCTTATCCTTGTCAAGCTTTATATCATAATGTTCGAGAACATTGTCATATACATTGGAGGCAATTATCTTATGAGTATCTGCGAAAATTTTAAACACTCCCTTTTCTCCTGTTTTTCCAACTCCTTTGATATTATAACAATGAAAAACTTATGTCAACCAAACAAATGTTGCATTCTCTTAACATTTGTTTGGTTGACACCTTCTCCCACAACTTTTACAAGTGGAAGTAATCTTCATAGACTTTAAGGTCCTCTTCATTATATAGCACTAAATTTATTTCCTCCAGCATCGAATCCTTCTTTGAAAAGTCCTCCAATGCCTTACCGACAACCTTGACAGCCTCATCAATCGGGTAACCGTAGGCGCCGGTGGAAATGGAGGGAAATGAAATTGACTTAAAACCGTATTCATCAGCCAGCCTTAAGGAATTGGAGTATGCATTGTATAGAAGCATTTCATCCATTTCATCGTTTCTGCCATAAATTGGACCCACAGTATGGATAACATATTTGCTAGGCAGGTTGCCGGCTGTTGTTATCCTTGCCTCACCTGTAGGACAACCTGAGTGCTTTTTACATTGCTCAAGAATGGCTGGTCCACCTTTCCTATGAATTGCCCCATCTACTCCCCCTCCACCAAGAAGTGAATTATTGGCTGCATTTACAATTGCATCTGTTCTTTCCTCGGTTATGTCTCCTTTTTTGATGGTGACAATAATTTTTCCCAGCTTCATATCAAGTCCTCCTTCAATTTAAGTAACCATCCAATTTTTCCCATACAGATGGTGTTTCAAACCCTTTCCTCCATGTTGCAATTCCTGCAAGATCATATTTATGAACCAATGATACCTTGTAATACAATGAGTTTTCGTCCTCCAACCAAATTTTCCTGGTGGTTTCACCTAGCTCCATCTCTCCATAGTACTGCTGGCTGCTTTCATCCCAGACTATCTCAATGTCATTCTTTTCAATAAAATCCAGAGCTGTACTCATCGTTACAGCCTGAGATGAAACTCCCTCATCATTCACATCCCAGACCCTTGAGTAAAATGGCATGCCCAAGACCAGCTTCTCAGCTGGAACCTGATCCAATATCCTCCCGACGGAATCCTCCACCCACCAATATTGTGCAACGGACCCAGCAACCGGGCTGGATGCCCAGTGCTGGTCATAAGCCATTAAAACTACATAATCAAGGGATTGCTGAAGCCTTTGCCTATCATAGACCATTGACCAGTTCGGGCTTGTAGATATGGCCGTTACATCCATGGACACCGTCAATCCATTATTCCTAAACACAGGGTAGAGCTCCCTCACAAACTGGGTAAGATAATCCCTATCTTCGTAGTATATGTTTTCGAAATCGATATTGATCCCATCTACCTGATAATATGTAAATAGGTCCATTAAATCATTGATTATCCTTTCTCGTGACTCGCTGGATCTTAGGAACAAACTAGTAATTTCTGGATCAAAGGAGTTGGTTACAGCAGGCCAAACCTCGTACCCCGAAGCTTTGTAGAGAATAGAATTGGTTAGATTTCCCTTATCGTATACAGATCCTTCCCCATCAGATATGTCAAACCATGTTGGTGCAATAACGTTAACCCCTTGCATATGAGATACAGTGTCTAAATCCCCGACTGGGGCATAGGCATAATCCCATGTAAGATTGATCTTTTCCTGTTTTTCAAGAGTGGATTCGTCCCTTTCTTCATTATTTCTTTTGAATCTGTTCTTACCATATTCTATAAGAATGGACTCTTCCATGGCATATCCAATTATGCCATCACTTGTCCTTATCCTAAACCATGATCCCTCCTCAGAAAAAACCACCACCTTTTCACCTCTTACAAGTCCTTCTCCAATTAGGGCCCCTCTTTTGTGCGGGCTTGCAAAGAGTGATGTTTCATCAATAATCTCTGCTTCAATATATTCATATTCCTTGAAGTCAATAACCAAGGAATTGTTATTCCAATCAAATGTAAGCTTTTCACGGTATAGTTCCATCACCAGGTCATTGGGAATGTATATCTGTCCTCCTATCATCCTCAGTGGAGAAATCAATAAAATTTTCTTGTCATTCATCGTAGCCTCTTTGCTTCCTGGATAGAATCTTCCCACTCTAAAATAGTCAGTAAAAACTAGTACAGATTCATTCTTATCATAAAAAAGATTCTGATCTATAAATTCCTGTATAAAAGGTACTGAAAAATGAATCTGATCATCAAAATAGATGTAATCCTCTCCTTCTATTAGCCTTATGTCTTCAAGAAGAACAAACAACCCATCAATTTCAACTACATCATTAACCTGAGCTTCATCAAGATCTGTATAGACTGTATATACAATAAATAAAACCGTTAGAAGACCAATCAATATGGACAGAATTTTTCTCATTTTTTCACCACCTGACTATATTATAACATGATAAGCTTGACAGTTAGCTCGCAATTTAAAAGAACCTTCAAAAAATGAAAATACCCATCCAAATCTAACTATAGATCTAAATGGGCATCAACAATTTACTAATCTATGAGATCCTTCTTGAACTTATCATAGCTTTTTAGAAGCGTTACTCTTTCTCCATCCTCCCTTATAAAGGTAGGAACGCTTTCTATTTCATAGGCTATGGCAAGCTCCCTTGAAGTTTCTATAACATCTTCAAACTCTCCGGCTTCAATTGCTTCTGTCATTTCGTGAATGTTCAATCCTGCTTCCAGTCCTATTTCGTTTACTACCTCCTTCAAAGCAACGTTGTTTCCTTCTTCAAATATTGCCTTGAACGCTCTCCTGGCAAAAGGATAGAACTGTCCTACCTCCTGAGCGTACAAAGCAGCTCTGTGCAAGAGACCAGTATTAAACTTTATAGTCTTGTTTGAGTAAACCAGACCATATTCTGAGCCTAGCCTCTCAATTCTTCTGTAAGCCATATCTATCTGCTCCTTAGGTACCACATCCCCTAGAGATGCCCCAGCCTCAGGTACTTCAGAATCCAGCTCATATGGGTACCAATGGAATTCTACATCTAAATTCTCCTTAACCATCTTCTCAGCTATAGAAAAACCTATATAGCAAAACGGACATGCAAAGTCCGAAATCACCCTAATCTTCTTCAAATTATCACTCCTTATCCATTTTGCAACTTTATACCCTTATAATGATTTTGATAACATCTATCCTTCGATCGAGTAGGGGAAAATAAATTCCCCTCTCACACCACCGTACGTGCCGTTCGGCATACGGCGGTTCAATCCAAATAATAATCTAAATAACTAACTAGTCCTCGCTTAGCGAGGATTTCTTTTGATATTTTACGTAACCCTGTGGTTTTAGCCACTGCCTGATAATGGTTGTTAAACCCGACAGATTTTCTGGCCATCCATTCAGGAGCCCCGAGTTTTCTTAAGCCCCACATTCTCTTCTGACTGGTTTTCCACTGTTTCCAAATCACGATACGAATTCTTGTACGCAAGTGTTCATCTATACGTGTCATATTAGTCTTCATGTTACCGATTCGGAAGTAGTTTATCCAGCCCCTGATTTCCCAATTTAGTCTCTTGATTCTTTCGTCCATACTGATTGACCATGAGCGTTTTGTGACCTGCTTGAGTTTACTCTTAAACTTGGCTATGGAGTCCTGATGAGGCCTTGCCTCCCATTTGCCATCCATTTTAACGAATCCAAATCCCAAGTATTTTAGTCTTGTTGGTTTTGTGGTTCTTGTCTTTACTGCATTGACCTTTAGTCCGAGCTTTCTCTCTATCCACTTTGTTATGGTGTTCATAACTCTGTTGGCGGCTGCACTGCTTCCTACTGCTATGACACAGTCATCTGCATATCTCACAAAATTTAGTCCTCTCGATTCAAGTTCTTTGTCAAGTTCATTTAGCATGATGTTACTGAGTATTGGGGAGAGGTTTCCTCCTTGTGGGGTGCCCTTGTTGGTTTCCTCATACCTACCCTAGTCCATTACTCCTGCCTTTAGATACTTGGCTATGAGTGATTCTGTATCGGGGTCCTTTATGATTTTGCCAACCAGGGTCATCAGTTTGTCCTGTGATACATTGTCAAAGAACTTCTTCCTATTTTGCTTTTATGCATATTAGCCTTACCTCCTGTGAACCATTCGCTCCGTTACGTCTTCGCTACTATGGTTCTCGTCAGGCCTATACACTTACATTCGTAAGTCCATTTGACTTTGAATTGTTTGGTCCTTCCTTGTTTCCAAGTACTATGACCTCTGCTGAGGGTCTGCCCCAGCCATCGATGTCCTGCGAATTTATGAGCAGATGACATCAATAGGTGAGGGTACTTCTCATGGTTCGTTGTTACTACGGTTTTAGCCGTCCATGAGATCTCACGGGATAAGCTACCTGTCTTTCCTCGTCTACCTGCCTGATCTACCTACATGGGTTACGATTGCCTTTTGGACTTCACCGCAGACAAACGGCATGCCCGTCATACAAACAAAAGATGCAATGGCATATGCCATTGCATCTTTTGTTTTGGTGTACCCAGAGGGATTCGAACCCCCGACCTACTGGTTCGTAGTCTTGGAAATGTGTATTTTCCAATGTTTCCTATTGCACTTCGTATTTTGCCGTATAGTACCGTATCGTTGAATTCCTGCTATTTCTAAGAGTATGTTATCTAGGCTTCGATTTCTATATAATATCGCTGATTACCACTTGTTATTTCTAGGGTTGCACCTGCTACTGCACTTTTTTGCTCTTGCAGATAATATGTTCATTGTTTCATAAGGCTTATGCTCTTAGTACCCAAATCCCATGACAGATCATAGCCTAAGGCTTGACTCACATATTTCAAATCGCAAAAGGAGCTGCCTTCAATTATTACAAGATACTCCGAATCTAAGCTAACTTCAACTGAGTTGTCCCCATCTACCAAGGTAGCTGTCCTATCGACTGAATCCCAGGATACTTCCCAGTTAAATGCTTCTGCTGCAAAACGTATTGGAGCCCATAATGTACTCCCTTCTTCATACAAGGCCCTATTTGACTCCACAACTTCAATTCCACCATCTGTCGTTACAGTATAGTTGTTTCCGGCCGGTACCACTGTAACATTACAATTTGCATATATATTATCATCTGTACTTAAGGTGGCTGTAATAACTACTTCTCCCGTTGAGATTGCTTGAATTAGACCATTACTATCTACTGTAGCTATAGATGCATCACTCGTGGTCCACACAATCTCTGCACCTGTTCCATCACTATTAGTTAGAGTATGCTCAACGCTCAAAGTTTCGCCTGTTTCTATAGTAATGGCTGAAGGTGTAATAGATA
>Ga0224486_100100_pt1 | contig 42828 bp, 33 predicted proteins | sample TexhydDE_CT_test_FD_172013 | JGI IMG/M metagenome (GOLD analysis project Ga0224486, IMG submission 172013) | Fracking water microbial communities from deep shales in Oklahoma, United States - hydraulically fractured wells DE_CT_test ... | reverse complement strand
CCTCCCAAAAGTGCTATTTTGCTGACTTTTTATAGTATTATTATACCATATTTAGCACTTTTTTGAAAGAGATTGGCGTATTTTATCCTACAATTAGCCCGAAAAATTTTTACTCCTCAGCGCTGTTGCATGATAAGGACTTTAAATCGCCCAAACAGCTGATCAGAGCACTGGTGGAATGCGTAAGCAAAGGTGGAAACCTCCTCCTCAACGTTGGCCCCAATGCAAAAGGAGAAATCCCAGAGGAGAGCGTTGAGATACTCACCGAGATTGGGAAGTGGATGAACAAAAATGGTGAGAGCATATATGGCTGCGGCAACGCCGGCCTGCCAAAACCCGAATGGGGACGCTATACAAAGAAAGGCAACAAGCTGTACGCTCACATATTCGAAAGGGGTATAGGCCCCATCGCCATCCAAGGCATAAAGGGCAAAGTCAAAAGAGCAAGGCTACTGGCCGATGGCTCCGAAGTGAATATCCAAAAACCTTGGAATGCACATCATTATGGCGACGCCATATTCCTCAACTTCAGAAGTTCCAAACTACCCGATGAGATTGACACCGTTGTGAAGCTGGAACTGGAGGAATAATCAACACCAGCTACCACATCTTACAAGAATGTGGTAGCTGGTTTTTACACCTTAACCATCATAAAACCCTTTACCAATGCTCACCACAGTCTCGCCGCCTATCCTATCCAACACAAATGCGTCATGTCTGTGCAGATCGGCAACACTGACATCTATAATAAAAGGGAAAAGCTCTTTAAACCTTTCCAGTTCCCAAACGCTGTGATACAGCTTGTCCCTACTTTTAAGAACTGCATATATAAGCAGAGAAATGACATCTTTATTTTTAACTTCCCTTTTAAGCACCCTATAAACCCCAGGTTTTACTTGTTCAAGTACACCGCACTCTCTCAGCGTCTTTATATTCTTAGGTATGGAATGCTCCAGAGTGCTTCTCTCACCCCATACTTCGTATACCCTGCGTTTTATCTGGGATAGGGTTATTTCATCCTGTATATCCGACAACTTGCCTATAATAGCGCAAAGGTCCCTGAAAATGGGAAAGGCCAGAAGCATCATAGCCCAGTGTACTGCCAGGCGTTCGGATTTGTCGCAGAATGTATATACTTTCAGCGCCTTATCCCTGAAACCTTCTTCATCTTTTGATACATTTACCCAAATATTCATTAAAATTTCCCTGGTTTTCCTTATATTGATATGGCTTTTTATATATTGTGAAAGATATTCGTTTATGCTTAGCGCAATATCATCAGGATTTTGCAAAGCTAACATTATTTCCACCGTCTTATCAAGCCATTCCGGCTTTATAGGCCTTGAGAAAACTACAGCTTTGCTCATAAACTCACATCCCCTTTATCCTTGCAAAAGGTACTATGACTTCTTCTATGCTCATTCCACCGTGGCACACATAGCTTTGGCCTTTTATCCCAAATGCAGTATCCTCATCACATATTAAGTATCTGTATGCCTTGGGCATGTATGTCCCCGGATACGTAAATACCTTGAATTTCTCTTCAACTTCTTCAGTAATGGCAAAGTCCTGGTATACCCTTGCCCTTAAAGATGTCATCTCGGTCAAAACTCCCTCATTTTTAGGCCTACCCTGTCCTATCGCTTCAATGTTGCCGTGGTCAGAGGCGATATAAACATCAAAACCTCTCTTTATCAGGTTCCCAATAAGCATTTTTAACTGGCCGCTGCGTGCCCAGTGCGCTATATCCCAGTACATGCCTTTTTGCCCCTGCATCTGACCGTGCATGAGGTCATCAATGAAATTTACTATAATCCCAGCAACTTTTATATTGTGCGGCAAATTCACTTCCATACCTCTTCCAAAATATACATCGCTTTCTCTATAGCCGTTGCTCACCCAGTACTCTACCCACTCCTTCTCCTCATCTTTCAACGAAAAAGCATCGTTGTGGCTGACCGGCAGCTTACCCGAAAAAATCGACTGCCTGGATACCGGGGTCACCGTAGGAACCATGGCAAAACAGCATACCGTTTCAATATCATACTCCAAATCCGGACAACTTGCAAGAACAGTAAACCAATTCTCCAGCGACATGCCATCTATCACAATCAACGCAATTTTTTGGCTTTTTGACAGCATGTAATCGTTTATCTTGTGTACCATCACAGGCCCTTCTACGCTGGTGCTGGCGGATAATAGGCCGTAATTTTCAAGCATCCACACCTTAAAAGAGCCATTTATTTTGGCAAAAAGCTGCTTTACATCTTTACCTGAAAAACCACCGTCAACCATCAACCTAACCCTTGCCCAATCTCTGGCAGTCTCAAACCAATCCCTGTAGTTTAACTTCTCTTTTAAACATCGTTCGATTCTACCGCATACTATATCTACAAACTCGTCGGCATTCCTCTTTGAAAACATCTCTTCTTCTATAAATTTTCTGGTAGCCTTAGGACCAAGTATATCGCCAAAATAATTCTGGTAGGCTATATACAACAAATCGAGGTCAATATGGCGAAACTTTTTCAATTCCACCGGATCCAGTCTTGGGAAAACCGAAGCATAGTCCACAAAGACGTTGTAATACCTCTTTCTTATGTCGTAAGGGACATATATTTTTTCATCCGTCACCCGTACTATAATCTTGATTTTGCTATTATCCCTCAATTTCAGCTCATAAAAATACCGGAACTCCTCCGGATCGGTATATTCAATTATTTGAAAACCTTCCTTGTCCGCTATTCTTAAGGCACCACTTCTTTTAGCAAGGCCATCGTAATCAAACAGGAGTATTTGACTTTCATAATCCAGGGCCATCTTGTCCAGAATGTACTGAGATAACAATCCCATCACTCCATAAAAGCAATAAATATAGGCTTCAAAGTAGGACAGGGTTTGCTTTTATAAGCATATTCAGCCTGAATCTCTTCTTTTTCCTTTTTCAACTGCTCAATCCTACGCCTTTTGATGTTTTCAATCCCTATCCTACCGGCCGCCTCTAACTTCAAATCAAGAGCATATAGATATTTCTGATATTGGTTGGCATTTTCTTCATCAAACCGCTTTTTCATTTCCAAAAATTGATGGTGTGCAGCATCTTTCGCAATGCTCAATATCCTGTCAAACTCCTCATCACTTAGTTGCTTAACTCCCAATATCTCCATGGCTCTCCCCGGCTTTATCATCTCATCCCATATCCTCCTTGCCGATACCGGACGAGCAACTCCATCAATATTTACGAAGATGGGAACAACGCATTTGTTCTTTATATCTGGACCCAAGCTTAACTCCCACAATGACCAATATCCTTTTTCGTTGGGCAAGTCAGGAAGATTTATCACAACAGCTCCATCAGCTTTATCCCAATAAAGGTCCCCCTTTATAATCTCGCTTATCTCCTGATTGTTAAGGTCAATATCCAGCAGTTCAAGCCTGACATTCTCACCTTTCCAGGCCTTGTAGTTTAAATACATATGCCGCATCAATTCTTTCATATTGTAATCGCGTATGCTAGCTGCAAAAGCCAGATCAAACGATTTTTCGGTTTTAATCAAATCGCGCACCTTTTGAGCCTGTTCAATTTCCTGCCTTATTTGTGCCTCCAGCTTTTGTATATAGTAATCGGCATTCCGAGGCTCAGCTATTGCCTTAATATAAAGCTCGGTAAAATCCATATCTGCCAGTTGGCTGTCCAGAACATCCCCCATCTTGTCGATTCCCATCTGCTCAAAAATAACGGCCAACTTTTCTTCGAGGACCTCGCGAACCCTGCTTTCAACCGTATCCTCAAGTATATAGTTAAACACCAGCACATCCCGGCTCTGTCCTATTCTGTCCACCCTGCCTATGCGCTGCTCAATCTTCATCGGGTTCCATGGCAAATCGTAATTTATAACCACATTGGAAAATTGGAGGTTTATACCTTCCCCACCGGCATCGGTTGAAATGAGTATGTCGCTTTGTGTTTTAAACTCCTCTATTACAGAGTTTCTTTCATCTATGTTCATGGAACCATTTAAGATTGAAACTCTGTATCCCCTGCGCTCTAAGAACTCCTTTAAAAACCTTTGGGTGGCTACAAATTCTGTAAACACTATCACCTTTCTCCCACTTTCTTCGATAAAAAGCCTGTCCAACAGCTCTATCAAGTGCTCTGCTTTAGCATCAATAAACTGGTGCTCGGCCTGTTGGGCCACCGCTAAGATTCCTTTAAGCTCGGCTATCTCAGCCTTTAAGTTGATTGCTTTGGTCTGAAGCAAAACATCAAGGGCTGCCTCTGCATCCATTTCCATCAAGTCGTCTAAAGAAAGTTCTGATATCCTGGCTTCCTGGCTTTCCAGTATTGATATGCGCCTCTCTATGCTATCGCGAATTGCGGCGGTACTGCTTGTAACCAGCCTCTGCATGAGAATCATCAAAAAGCCTATATAGTACTTTTTTTCTATTATAGCCCTGTTGTACCCGTGCCTTACGTATTCGGTCACCATGTCATACAGCTCTCTTTGTAAGCTGTGACGCTTTTCCCATTTTATGTGTATCGCCTTTGTTATCCTGTTCTTAAAAAGCCTGTTCCCCTCATGGTCAACGGCTTCCCGTTTTTCGGTACGTATTATGTAGGGCGCCACCTGCTCTTTAACTATGGCGCGCTGGTCCGGAAATGCCTTTTCATCAAGCAGCCGCATCAAGCGCAAAAACGGCTCGGCCTTGCCCGAATGCGGCGTAGCTGTAAGCAAGAGAAGATATGGGCTGGCTTTGGCCAACAGCTTTGCCAGTTTGTACCTAGCCACATCGCTGGAACTACCCGCCACACGGTGCGCCTCGTCGATGACAATCAAGTCCCATCCGCTGTTTACAATGGAATAGACCCTCTCCCTGTTATACCGTTCTATCTTTTCTCTGTCCCAACCTGCACGCCGCTCCAGAGGCTTTATCGAATCCATAGGGCTTATTATTTGGTCAAAAGCCTCGTATGCGTTTGAAATCCCGTGCAGCCTTTTTATAGCGTCATGGTCCTCGGGCAGGATTATGTTAAAATGCTCGCCAAACTTATCCTTCATCTCTACATACCACTGGGTTACCAATCCTTTGGGACACACTATCAATATCCTCTTTATCATTCCTCTTTCTTTGAGCTCTTTTATAATAAGCCCGGCTTCAATGGTCTTGCCCAATCCCACCTCATCCGCCAGTAAATACCTTATCCTGTTCCCCGACAAGGCTCTTTTAACGGCATAGAGCTGGTGTGGAAGAGGCAGCAGTTTTTCGCTTAAATTTGAAAACATACCTCTGGCCAGAGTATCTTTAACCCTGGCCAGAGATGTGATGTATCTTACAAAGGCTCCAGAACAGTAATCTTTATTCAAATCTTCCAGATAATCTGCGGCTATCCGATATACACTTCCGTCAGCAGGGTCATAAACCTTGTACGACACATACCCCCACAGCTCATTTCTTTCTATAACCTGTACCCTGCTTTTCCTTACAGAATCAAAGGCCCATTGCCCCACACCAATCATCAAACTTCTACCCCTCCAGCTTGCTAAGCGCATTGTCATAGTACATGAGCACAGCCGGGTCTTCTTGCACAACGCTTTCAGGCAGCCTCCTTGCCACCTTGACGATGGTGGCAAAGTCACGCTCTTTCCAGCACTTTTCAAAACCTGCCCTGATAGCCTCCATCCTGAAAACCTTGAGCTTGCCGGTACCCTTGGTATATTCCTCAAACTCCTTAAGCAGCTTCTTCTGCCTCAGCTTCGCAAGGTCTGAGGCCTTGCTAAGATCCGGCACATACCATCTTCCCTCTTCGTCCTGTAAAAAGTTCTCTTGAAGTATTTCTTTTAACTCCGGCATCTTTTCATACCTCTGCTGGCGCAGCTCCTTGATGAACTTGGGCTGTATCTCCTGATATGTTTGGGGAGTTGATAGCTCTCGATACAGCCACTGTATGGCACTCTTTTCATCAGTAACCACAAACGAAAGCTGGACGTTATCGATGTCCATCTTCAGCCTCTTTTCATCGTATTGATTGACCTGGTCGGGCAAAAAGTACATTCCATCGCGCTCGATAAATCTCTCTTTCAACCCTTTATAGAACTCGGATGCATCCATAGGCACGGGGATGCCGTTTACAACATGGTAAGCAACCATGCGGTCAAAAAGCAGATAGGCCTGCCTCTCGGCTATCACTTCCAGCCTACCGTTGTTTTCGATGACCACCGGAAGCTGTTCAAGGTGCTGGCGTACAAACTCCCACACTGCTTCTTCACTGCCGGCATTTTCAATGAAACGCCGTTTAAAGCTCTCCCTGGGCTTGTATGCTGAAATGATGAGGTCCTGCTTGACCGCAGAACTGGTTGTAACCTGCTTGAAACTCCCCTGCTTCTTATCAAGTGTGCGCACATCGGCTACCACAAAACCCGCCCTAAGCAACGCCTCCTGTATGGCATTCCACACCGCGTTGGACGAATTGTGGAACTCCACCGTCATCCAGCGCCCCGGCTTGAGTATCCGATAGCACTCTGCAAAACACCTCTCCATCAGCTCCTGATACTCCGCTAAGCCCTTCTTCTGCACCTTGTTTACAACGGCCTCGGGTTTGTTGTTAGTGAAAACCTTAAGCCACGCCTCCCACAGGAAATTGAGCTCGGAATACATGAGGTTGCTGCCAAAGGGTGGATCGGTGAAAATGTAGTCAATGGAGTTTGGTTTTATCTGGGAAATATCTGTTGACGAATGAGTACTAATTATTGAATAACCTTCTTTTATGCATACATTTGAACAAGATTGAATATATTTCTGAATTTTCCTTCTTACAAACTCAATAACATTTATCTCCCTAATCATTGATGATACATAGAGAGTCCCAGATAATTTGCTTGGAAGTCCATTTATTCTTTCTCTATTCAATTTTGAACTTCCTTCTAGTACAGAAGTTATTAACCAAATCATATTAATGTTACTACTTACATTAGAATAGAATTTACTTAATACTGTCATAGTTCTCTTCGTATAAAAATGATGCACATGCGTTATACCATGGGATTTCTTAGGCTGTTCAGTATTATACCCCTCGGGCATTCTATCAGTTGGATACCAATATGGTATATCCATCTCATCTATCTTCTTAAGCAGCTCAAAGTCAAAGGCATCGGGCTTTTTCTCATACCGCTTCTTGCCCACGGAATAGTTTATCAATACAGGCACCTGCTTGGCAAAGGTACACGTCTGCTTAAGCGCCCTGTCGTACACCGTTTCCTTTGCTCTGTCGCAGTCGGTCTTCTTAAGCTCGCTGAAACAGTGTGGGCAACGGAAGCGATCCGACACCTTGCCCTTTTCTTTATCCACCGCCACATCCCAGAATACGAATTCCTTGGAGCAGTACGGGCAGACGAACACATCAGACCAAACCACATAGTTTATCTTTCCTTTTATGGGGTTCCCATCAAGCCCTTTTAGCGGATTACCCTTCTCATCCGTATGGAGGGTCTCGTACATCCAGCCGCATTCCCTTTCACATTCATCCAGTATCCTTTTGGCCTCCTTTTCAAATTCAGCAACATCCACCGGCAGGTTGTAGTTTGCAGCTATGAACGTAGCAGCCGGCGATAAATCGTTAAGGATCGCCTTCCTTGCCCCCCATTTTACGTAAGGCATCTCCTTTTCGATCTGCATCTTAAATTCCGGGTCGGGATTTTCGCACATCTGAGCAGCCACGCCCGTCATGCCGGTACCGCAAAAGCCGTCAAACACGATATCCCCCGGATCCGTGTAGTGAAGTATATAGCGCATTATGGCCTTATATGGAACTTTGGTGTGGTAACTGTGAGCGTTGTAAATGGGGTCATTTTTCCCCTCGCTTACGTCGGCTGCAAACGGCTCCCTATGATATGTATCGGTGGCCTCATCATAAGGCTTGCCGTGCTGCTTTATGAAATCCTCAATAAAAGGATTGGGACACGCGGTATAATAAGGGGGCTGGGACAAGGCAATTATATCCTCATCCCTGCCAATCGGGAAACCCTCTATATGCCTTACGCTGTCCAAGTGCTCTTTTGTAAGCTTCATGTATCAGCCCTCCTGTATATCTCTATTCCATCCCTTTCTATGCTTTTCTTAAAGTCTTCATTGTCCAAACTGTTTACATCAACCACATCAACCTTGTATATCCCGGCTGCACGGTCGATATCATCGATAAGGCCAGGACAAGCTCGGCTATCAGTATATATGGCAATGTCAATGTCCGAGTCATAACGGTAGTCACCCCTGGCCCTTGAACCGAATATGACGGCTCTCTTTACGGCTTTGTGCTTGGATATTGCCGATATGATTTTTTGAACTATATGCTCTTCAAGGCCAAATCTCATGGCTCTATCTCCCTGCTTATGGCTTCTTTTAATCTGCTCATGGCTGGATAATATCTATCTTTTACCTTTTCGTAAATGCGTCTAGCCGTACTTTGATCATAAGTGTGTGAGGTAAGATTCCTGTCGTCCAACATCTCAAGCCATACATCCCCCTCGTCGATCAAGCCGGCAGCAAACGCCTCCTTAAAAGCCTGCCTGGGCGTCTTGACATCGGCTATGCCGCTGTAAGACATATAAGCCTTGATGAGCTTCCAGGAAAGCTCATATGTAAACTCAAACCTCTGTATAACTGCATCCAAAACGATATCATCGGATTGGTCCCTTTCCAGCGCTTCTTTTAGCCTGTTTAAAGCTTTTGAAAAATCCTCAAGCTTTTCTCTTAACCTCTGTATATCCATAAGCACAGGCCTCCATTTTTACTTCTTTACAATAATCCTCAACTTGCTTTTATCTTTGCCTTTGCTCCACCCCTTCACAAGGCTCTCAAACCTTTTCATCATATCATCTACCGTACAGGGTCCCCATGATGCCATGATTTCTGCCAAATCAGATGCATTAACTTCAACCTTGTCAAGACCCTTGAGCAGGGTATTTACTGCGTCCACAAAATTGTCATCAACCACATCCGGAAGTTCCCGTTTTGCCAAAAACTCTTCAATTAGCTTACGCTGCCCAGCCTCAAGGTATTGAAGGTCTTGAAGTACCAATGGATCTTCTATACTGGAAAGAATATTCCTGGTCCATTCTTTTTTAAGCTGTTCCAGTTTGTCTTCTACAACCTCTAGCCTGCCTTTGGCTGGCCTTTCCTTGTCTGATGGTTTAAAATTACAATGCGGACAGTAATGGTTTTGTTGAAGTTCTACCGGAGTCAGCTGGTAACATACCTTTAAAGATGCCAGTTCTCCATCGATTATCTCATCGAGCTTGCTTACAGCAAGTATTCCTTCAATTTTGCTAAGCTTTTTCAAGTTTGCCAAAGTCTTACTTTGCTGTATTTCTTCCTTTCTCTTGCTATCACTTAAGCCCAGGCGGTATCTGTCATGAAGCTCCATGTAATAGGTAATATATTCCTCTTTTAATTTGCTCAACCTGCTATTGAGGACAGAGGCATAATCCTCACCGGTTGAATCTTTAAGCTGGTCCCTTATCCTTAAAAATTCCTGTTTTTCAGCTTTTATCCTCTCAAGCCATTTTTGGTCATTCAGTATGAGCTCCACCTTGCTGAAATACTCTATGTTGGCAGAGCAGTTATTTCTAAAAGCTTCATACCTTTCCACTATCTCAATGGCCTTTATTCCTTCCGCTATCCTATTAAGCTGCTCTATGGTATAGTCAAAATTCTTCAACTTTGCAGGGGTGTTAAATCGGCTTATCACCGAATTGCCGAATTCCCGTACCATCTCTATCTTTTCGATATAATCCTTCATTACGTTAGCAGGAATGAGAAGCTCTCCCCACAGCGAAAAATTCCCTTTTAGAAGCTCCTTTGCCCGCAGTCCCCTCTTCAAAATCTGAGCTATGCTTTCCAAAAGCCGACTTACCGCTTTGTCCCATGTATTTGGATTGACGATAAGACCCTCGGGCAGGCCCAGTATGCCGAACAACTTTTTAAGCTCTGCCATTGCGGGAGTCTTGGGCCTATCTATATGCTTGAAATTGTAAAGATCAATGAAATTGGCATTGACCATACTTTCCAGGTTCGAGGCATCGTAGCGCTTGTTATTTCCTGCCAAAATGGTCACATGCCCGCTGTAAACCAAGGCCGCTAGAATCAAGACTATCCATTCCCGGTCCAGCTTAAACTCTCTGTCATAATACACATCTTCATATGGATTTTCAAATATATCGGAAGCGTTCAAAACGGCTCCAGAAGGCAGGCTGTTCATCTTTTTAATGAAGTAACTGGCGTACATGGACCTTTCTGGCTTTATGTTGGTACCTTCCAAAAGCCCAAAGCTGTCAAGCAGGTTTGCACCATCCTGCGTATTTTTCCCGGCAATGTAATCCAAGCCCCTGCGGAGCACCTCACTGTAGTTCTCCCTGGTTATCTTCACCTTAAACTTAGGATACAATGGATATTTTTCGGCAAAATACTCGGAAAGCAAGACCGAAGCCGTAGTATCGATAATTTCTTTAAAGGTCTTATCATTCAGTCTTCGCCCATGGAGTACCTCCACAATCTGCCTGTTTACACCTTTGTATGTAACGGTAAAGCATGAAAGCTTATGAGTATTCAGCCACTTCAAAGCAGCTTTCCTATGCTCATCTGCCTTTTTAGCATAAACCCTTTTGCTGTCGGCCTGGCCCGATAGCTGTTCCATCTCCTTTGCACCTGCAAAAAGCCTTAAATGCTCCTGAAACTCCTCATCGCCTTTAAACTTGAAAAACACCTCATCATCCTTTTTCTCGTCAACCGCAGTCAGCTGCCCGTAAGGGGGCAAAAAGTATATGTAAAAATCCCTGGGCGGCTGTGCCGTAGGCCGTTCGTTCGATTCACCCATAAATAAGTAGCCACTTCTAAAGATGTTCCTGTCTTCCCAGTTTATGAAGTATTCATAAATCCGGTGGCCACTTACGTACTCTGCCGCCTGCCAGTCAAGCATATCATAAATGATGGCAAAGAAGTACCTGTTAAGTTGGGAGTCATGAAGGGTATCGGCTCTTTGTTCTATCTTCGCGTCATAGTCTATGTCCTTCTTTAAGTCAAGGAAGTACTGCTCATTGTCCTTGTTGTACTCTATAAACTGGCCGCTTACAGTCTCCATGATCGCTTTCATCACCGACTGGATGGTCGATAAAAGGAACTCCTCATCCTTAACTGGCATATCTATGTACAGGCACAGATCATCCTTTAAGTTTTGTACGGTAAGCCCTGCCCTGACATCCAAGCCACCGGTGGTAAGCCTGTGCACGCTTAAAGCGTAAATGATCCTTATGGCCAAGGGTTTATATATGGCCTTGGCAGTAAACGACCTGCTGATTATATCCTCCAGCACGCCGCTCTTGTCCAGCACTTCTTTAATCTCCGGCTCTGCCTTCTTAGCCATGTTTTCCTTTATGTACTTCCAGTACGAATCGTAAGATTTAATGCCCGGCTGATCCTCCGGTACGTCTTGATCTACTATCTCCTTCACCGTAGCTGATATGGTTTTGAGTATTTCGCGCTTTTCTGCCAGATACACCCGCTGGAAGGTCTCGATATAGGCTGGATGTATAGGGAAAAGCTCCACAAACTCTTCCAAGCGCTCGGCCATGTTTTTATACAGGCTGCAGAACTTTTTAAGGTGTTCCCTTATCCAAGCCTTTTGCTCCGGAGTCTTCTTAAGTATTCGTTCGGACACTACATATGCGATATCCTCCCTGCGGATGATGGCCTGCTCATACCTATCTTTTACCTTAAGCAGGGTGCTGGCCACAAAATTGAAGCTAGGGCTTTCAAACAGCGACTCCTGTACGCCGCATATAACCCTGAACCTGGAATTTTTTATAAACTCGCCCAGTTCTCTTAAAAAAGAAAGGTCATGCATGAGCTCCATCTCGGTGCGACTCTTTAAATAGTCCAGAAGCTCATCGATTACAAGAAGGTAACCTTTAGGCCCGTAAACCGCTTCAAACTTTTCCATCATCTCGTTGAGCGCATACTTGTTGCTACTTATGGTATCTGCGGGAGGGAAGGTGTAATATATGCCACGCCTTGCCAGATCCTTTTCAAGCTCGCTTGTTATTATATCCCGTAGAGAAGTCTTGACAGCTCCTATTTCTATGCGCAGCACTTCAAATCTTCCTGCAATAGGCCGCATATACTCAGCAAATTTCTTATTCCTTAAATACTTTAAGTTGTTTGCATCCTGAGCGATGGCAGATATAACCGACATGAGGTGGGATTTACCCGTGCCGTAATTGCCCACCAAAAATACGCCTTTGTTATCGATCACTTCATCCAGGCTGAGCTGAGACAAAATCTTCTCGTTGATCATATCCGCCATATCATCGGACATCACGTAGGTCTCAACCAATTTAGCAGCTTTAGAGGAATCATCAGCATCTTTTATTTGAATCACCGTTTCAATAGGATCAAAATTTATAAGCTCACCGTACTTCATAGCCCGTACCCCCTATTTCGTAATGCAACACACACCATAACTTCTAACCTCATATCTATGAAAATCCGGATAATCCGGCTGCGCATAAGTCAGCACACCATCCTCATACTCACCAGCCCATATCACCAAAAGCCTTTTGTTCTTTCCGGCCAGCTGCAAAGTCCTTATGACATCAAGCGAATACTCGGGAGAAAATAAAACATCTATGTTTTCCAGTACGATATTCTTCGAAGGCGTTTTCTTTATGGCGCTTATCACTATATCAGCCACCATTTTCTTTCTCTGCTCTTTTGGAAGCCTGCACAGCTGCTCAGACACAACAAGCCCAAGATTTATCCACTTCCAATTTGAAAAGAAGCTCTTCACCAGCTCTTTATCGACACATGCAACCATTATGTTGCCAGCATTTGAAGTATAACCTTGGGCAACTTGCCTCAGGCTCAACTCATTATCCCCATAGCTCACGTTTATTCCGCCTCTTATCAAATTTTTATAATCAATGCTTATACGAATTAACCTTAAATAGAATTATACTATATCTGCCACAATTTGTGAATAAAATCGGGGTTTTCGACTGTTTTTTCGAATCAAAATGAGTTAAAATAGTAGTAATAAAAAAAGCAAAGGTGAACAGGCATGGACATACAGAGCATAATAGAAAAACTTCAATCCTATTTCAAAAACCAAGGAGACGTAATAGCGGCCTACCTCTTCGGCTCCACTGTAAAAGGTAAGGCAAGAAAAAATAGCGATGTTGACATAGCGGTTCTATTCGATGGGGAAAGAAGCACAATATACCGATTCCATAGAAAGCTTGAGATAGGAGGTATGAAATTTGTAATTGAATTGGAGGGGAAACTAGATATGAGAAAATGGCTGGCCATAATCATTATAGTACTGTTCATCATTCCTTCTTGCCAGAAAGACGTATCAAACGACAAAAATTCAATTACAAGAGGTCAGGATAACCTGCTGAATTCAAATACTTTGGGTAAAACGCCTTATGAAACAAACTCCTCTACTGATACGGTTGTTCCCAATCCGCATGGTCAACGGAATAATATGAACTTGATTATAAATCCGTTGGGAAGGACAATAGAGGATAGAATCAATCCTCCGGAAGGATTTGAACGTATAAAAGTAGTATCTTTATCTAAAGAGATGAAACCTGTTATGATAGAGGATATGGAAATTGGGGATGTATTCATCCAGGGAGGCAGTCCAGGGCACTGTGTTATAGTGGTGGATATGGCCATGCACGCCCAGACTGGAGAGAAGCTGTTTTTGCTGGCTCAAAGCTACATGCCTGCGCAGGATATCCATATTCTAAAAAATCCCCAGGATCCGCAAATTAGTCCATGGTATTCCATTAAATTTGGTGATACATTAATTACACCTGAATGGACATTTAAGAGAACGGATCTTAAGCGTTTTTCAAATTGAATTTTTCTCCAGTAAGAGTAAAGGGGAATTGTGTAATGAAAATAGAAGAACTTGATGTGATCAAAACAAAAGATGGAAAAGAAGGAACTGTTGTGCATGTTTTTGATGTAAAAGATTTACCTAAGGCATATGAGGTTGAATTTGATAACGGTAAATTAGAAACAATCCCTGAAGAGCAAATCAGCATAATAGTCTGGAAAATGAAAAAATCCCAATAACCGCTTAACCCATGTAATTATCATTTAGGCTAACATATTCCCCAACACCCTCTCATGAATCTCCAGCGCTTTCCTATCCCACAGGACAAACCTGATTACCTTTATCGATTTAAGCGAAGGAATCAGCTCAAATATCGCTTCAAATGCCACCCTGGCGGCCTCCTCCATGGGATATCCGAATATGCCGGTTGAAATGGCAGGAAAAGCTATGGAGGTTATGCCGTGCTGTTCAGCCAACTTCAGCGCGTTTCTGTAACAGTCAGCCAGCAGCTTATCAGAAGGCTGGTCAACGCCATATACCGGCCCAAGGCAGTGGATGACATAGCGGTTGGGCAGGTTGTGTCCACCGGTTATAACGGCTTGTCCAGGCTTTATGGGCGCCAGAGGCCTACACTCCTCGGCCAGGCCAGGCCCGGCTGCCCGATGAATAGCACCGGCCACGCCTCCTCCAGGCATGAGCTGAGCATTAGCTGCATTCACTATTGCATCAAAACCTTCCTGTTTGGTTATATCCCCCTGAACGCACTCAATCTTCACGCCGTGTATGACCTTTTCCATAGAGATATCCCTCCAGATTATTTCGCATACTTGTCGATGAGCTCCATTATCTCGTTGACCTTTTCCTCGCCATGACCCTCGGTGAACGCCTGCCTGACGCAGTGCTTTATGTGCTGATCTATTATTTTCAAATTTGCCTTCTTGAGCAAAGCCTGTACCGCCAGTATCTGCTTGGATATATCGACGCAGTACCGGTCGTCCTCTACCATTTTGATTATGCCATCGATCTGACCTCTTGAGGTTTTCAAAAGATTGAGCACCTGCCGCCTTGTATTGTCGTCCATAACGCTCACTCCCGTATCCGTCAATCAAATACATTTTACCACATTTTATACCATTTATGATATCTTGTTCATTAATTTTCTATTGACTTTTTTTATCATTTAGAGTATTTTATAAATAAATTGTAAACCATGGAGGTGTTTTAAGTTGACAATCAGAACCATAGTACAAGCTGCCTTGCTAGCAACCATCACAGCCGTCTTGGCCCAGATTGCCATACCCCTTCCCGGCGGTGTTCCCTTTACTCTCCAGGTCTTCGGAGTTTTTTTAGGCATATTTTTGCTGGGCAAAAAGGCATTTTGGGGAATGCTTACATATTTACTTCTGGGAGCTATAGGACTGCCGGTGTTTGCTCAAGCTCAAGGAGGCATAGGCATCATACTGGGGCCAACGGGCGGATACATTGCAGGGTTCGTCATAAGCGGATTAGTTGGCGGATACATTGTAGAACTCGCCAAATTCAGTTTAAAAGGTAAGATTTTAGGGCTGCTGGTTTCTCTAGTCATAATATATTTCACCGGAACAGTGCAGTTGGCTTTTACAACCAAATCATCCATAGGTGAGGCTTTGGCAGTCGGTACTTTGCCCTTCATTCCTTTGGACATACTAAAAGGGGTCATAGCCATCGTTTTGTCAAAATACATAGACAGGGCACTACCCAGGGCAGGTGTTAATATCAATGGTTAGCTTAAGGGCGCATCACCTTCTATGCTTTCTGGGATTTCGCGGTTTGGGTTACAACCACCGGTTTGTTCAAAACTTTTCTCGTATTCGAGCCCAAATTCTCGGGAGCCCTGAGCTTATACTTAAACTTGAAGTTCACGCAGACGATATCTGCAAAAGTTGTCCTAAATTACACAATGGCATTTGTATTAATAATGATAAGGTAAGAAAAAAGGACGAATTTATAATTGACTTTTTAACCACCGATGAAATTGCTGTAAAAAACGCCTACCAAAGGATAAAAACCTTGGAAGAAGAGAAATTCAAAAACTTGTGTCAAAACTGTGAGTGGTACGGCTTGGGCTTCTGCCTTGAGGGGTTCCGCAAGATGAAACAAAATGAAAACTGAATCTTTAACCCGTAAGCTGGAGAGACCCTCCGAGCTTACGGGTTACAATAAACCGATGCCAACAAAAATAAATCGATAATAAATAAACCTGTGTACACAAAACTATTCTATCTTCACAACCTCGTATCCTGCCTCTTCTATTGCATTCTTTATTTCACTGTCATCGATTTGGCGGTCTGCTTCAACAATGGCATATTTGCCCTTTAAATCCACGTCAACCGTTTTCACGCCGGATATTTCCTTAAGCGCCTCAGTAACATGGTTTACGCAGTGCTGGCAGGACATCCCTTCAATATATATCTTCTTCTTCATAAAAACACCCCCTTTCTAAAATTTTCTATCCCAATCTTTGATCATTTTTTCATCTTTTTGCTCTATGCTTTGATGATCCCCAAATCCAGCATAATCCTCAAAGCAAGCACTACATGGGTGGCCTACTGAAAATAATGCGTATCAATCCAGTCTGGGTTTAAACCTCTTAAGCCTCAAGGCGTTTGTCACAACCGATACCGAGCTTAATGCCATGGCCAATGCCGCTATCATGGGATTCAGCAAAGGCCCGCCGAACAGGTGCAAAACTCCGGCGGCTATGGGAATACCGGCAGTGTTGTATGCGAAGGCCCAAAACAGGTTCTGCTTAATGTTTCTGATAGTCGCTTTGCTGAGCTGTATTGCCGCCGGTACATCCATCAAATCGCTCTTCATAAGCACAATATCGGCCGATTCCATGGCCACATCAGTACCCGACCCTATAGCGATCCCTACATCTGCTTGCACCAGAGCCGGAGCGTCATTGATGCCGTCACCCACCATTGCAACCTTCCTGCCCTGTTCCTGAAGCCTTTTGACCTCGTTGGCCTTATCCTGAGGCAGCACCTCGGCCAGCACCATGTCTATCCCCACCTGCTTGGCTATGGCCTGGGCGGTTCGAGCGTTATCCCCGGTTATCATTACCACCTTTATGCCCATTCTGTGAAGCTGTTCCACCGCTTTCCTGCTTGTAGGCTTTATGACGTCGGATACCGCTATGATGCCGGCAAGCTTACCATCCACGGCAACGAACATGGGCGTCTTGCCCTCTTCGGCCAGCCTGTCGTACTCCTGCTGAAGCGTAATCTCGACATTCCTATCCTCCATAAGCTTCCTGTTGCCCAAAAGGAGCTGCTTGCCCTGGGTAACTACCTCGATGCCCTGACCCGGGATGGCTTCAAAGCTTTCTGCCCAAGCAAGCTCCATGTTCCTCTCCCTGGCGCTTCTTACAATGGCCTCACCTAGTGGATGCTCGGACGCTACTTCGGCCGAAGCCGACAGGCGCAGCAGTTCGTCCTCGCTGATCAGACCGTTGGTTACGATACCCGTCACCTTGGGCTTGCCTTCGGTGATGGTACCGGTCTTGTCCAGCACAACCGTATCCACCTTGTGCGCCGTTTCAAGCGCCTCACCACTTTTAATCAGTATACCATATTCGGCGCCTTTGCCAGTACCCACCATGATGGCGGTGGGAGTTGCAAGGCCGAGAGCACACGGGCAGGCTATCACCAGCACTGATATGAATATCGTGAGGGCGAAGATGGCCGATTCACCCGTCAGAATCCAAGCCACGGCCGCGACAACCGCAATGGCGATGACCACCGGCACAAAGTATCCGGATATGACATCGGCCAGCTTGGCTATGGGCGCCTTGGAACCCTGTGCTTCCTCCACCAGCTTTATGATCTGGGCTAAAACGGTATCCTTGCCTACTTTTGTGGCCTTCATCTTTATGGTACCGTTCTTGTTTATGCTGCCCCCTACCACTTTGCTGCCGGGCACTTTCTCCACCGGAATGCTCTCGCCAGTCAGCATGGACTCATCCACCGAGGTCCTTCCTTCTATAACTTCCCCGTCAACCGGAATCCTGTCCCCCGGCCTCACAAGCAGTATATCTCCTACTTCGACTTCTTCGACCGGGATGGTCAATTCCTTGTCCTCGTGTATAACCACCGCTGTCCTGGGCGAAAGGTCCATAAGCCTTCTTATGGCTTCGGAAGTCTTGCCCTTGGCGATGGACTCCAGGTATTTTCCAAGCAAAATCAGCGCGATTATGACGCCAGCGGTTTCAAAATACAAGTTCGCGGCATATTCGGTATGCCCGGCGGCTATACTGAATATGGCATAAACGCCGTACACAAACGCCGCGCTGGTACCTACCGCTATCAACGAATCCATATTGGGGTGGCGCCTTATCAGGTTACCAAAACCCACCGTATAAAATCTATAGCCCGCAACCACAATAGGGAGGGTAAGCAGCAGCTGAACCATAGCAAAATTCAAGGGATGCATATCGGGCATGATAACCTCGGGCAGCGGCAATCCCAGCATATGCCCCATGGCGATGTACAGAAGCGGCACCGCAAATATTATGGATACTACCAACCTGGTCCTCAAATCCTTAAGCTCCCTTTGGCGGCGCAACTTCTCCTGATCGACCCGTTGCTCCCCGTCTTCCGCCTCCAGCGGTTTATACCCGGCCTTGATGATGGCCTGTTTTATTTCCGACAACCGTACCATAGCAGGATTATATACTACCCTGGCCTTTTCTGTGGCTAAATTGACGCTTACCTCGTCAACGCCAGGCAGCCTCTTTATGGCCCTTTCAATTGCCTTTGCACAGGCAGCACACGTCATCCCACCTATGGAGATGCTTACTTCTCTCCTGCTGGGCTCCTCATCCTCCTGCACTCCATATCCGGCCTTTTCAACCGCCTCTTTTATCCTGCTCAAATCAACTTTGCCTTCATCAAACTCCACCGTTAGCTTTTCGGTGGCAAAATTCACGCTGGCCGACTTTACGCCATCTACTTTGCTGACGCTTCTCTCTATGGCCCTTGCGCATGCCGCGCACGTCATTCCAGTAATGCTGAAAGTCCGTTTTGCCATATCTTATTCCACCTCTTTTATATTTTTCCTCTTTTGATTCGGTTGTGATTCCAACCAAATCATCATTGTGACCGTTTATTCGTAGCATAATTATGAACATTTCATGATTCATAACATACCTACCTATGGCCGTATCGTGATTGGCAACATAATTATAATAATTACAACCATTTCGTGATTCGTAACATAATTATGACCGCTTCATGATTTCTAACATAACCACAAATCCCAGACTACCCTACCCTACCTAGGGTGGGGTTGCAGTATAATTATACTCCTCAGCTTTCACATTTGTCAATATACCAATTCGATAAGGAATCATCAAGTCCTCAATTTTATTAAGAATTATATTAAAAAGAGCTGCCCCACCAACCAGTGAAGCAGCTCTTATCACCTATTTATAAATTTTTCTCCCGTGTATATCATCAATACCGGTTTTTCTGTAAAAATAAGTATTTACTACATCCCGCCATTCAATGGCGTTTTTGATCTGCATCTCCAATCTTTCAAGAACCAGATCGAATATCTCATCATCAACCTTTCCTTTGAGGGTTAACCATTTTTCCTTTAACCCCTCGGCTTCTTCCGCTCCTTCAAAATGAGTATCATATATATGTTGTATTACCGTTTTACCAGATTTCAACTTATGAGTATACGGCACATGATGGAAAAACAGCAGAAGCTCATCGGGACAGGTCTCTATGTTCTCGTACATGCTGGCTACCGGTTCCCTGTACTGCGCAGTAAATCCTGTCCCGGTAGCTACCGTCCTGTCAACGCCAATCCCTTTCCAATCGGCATAATGATACGTACCCCAGTGCGAATACTCGTATCCATCTACATTTGGGCCATAATGATGCCCCGGATTTACCATCCACCCTATCCCCAGCGGAGCCGTATATTTCTCATAAATATCCTTGGAAGCCATCAGCATGGACACTATCGTGTCTACAACTTGTTTGTCGTGGCCGAAAGTCAACTTTACCCATTCTTCGGCTATCTCCTGGGCTGACAGTTCAGGGTTCCATCCCAACCGCCCAAACCCGTATAAGTTAGCCTGTGCCAGCGGATGGCCGGTCCAGCATTTGCTGTCCCCAATATTCGAAACGCCCACTACGCCCCCGTATTCCATCCCAAAAAGCGAACCGCTGACAACCTTGCTGACCGTTGACCCCTGCCCCTTTGCATAAGTATCAAAATCCAGCACCTCTTTCCACATAGTAACCAGATAACACAGGTCCTTTTGCTGACCAGTATACTCTTGAGTAATTTGAAATTCTACAGCAACGTTGGTCTTTTCCATGGCGCCAAACAGCGGAGAGACCGGTTCCCTTATCTGAAAATCCATTGGGCCGTTCTTAATCTGCACAATCACGTTGTCCAAAAACTTTCCATCCAGCGGTTTGAAGTTTTCATATGCCGCTTTGGCCCTATCTACACTGCGGTCTCTCCAGTCAACCTGGCAGTTGTATACGAAAGCCCGCCAAAAAACCACGCCGCCATGGGGCTTCAAAGCCTCGGCCAGCATGTTAGCTCCATCGGCATGGTTCCTGCCATAAGTGAAAGGCCCCGGCCTGAATTCAGAATCGGCTTTGACCACAAATCCGCCAAAATCGGGAATGTATCTATAGATATTGTCAGCTACATCCCTCCACCACTTTTTGACCGACTCATCCAGCGGATCAGCAGTGGGCAAACCACCTATCTCCACTGGAGCAGCAAAATTTATGCTCAAATACAGCCTTATCCCGTACTGCCTGAATACATCAGCTATCCTTGCCACATCAGGCAAGAATTCGTCGGTTATAAGACGTGTCTCTACCTGATGTACATTGACATTGTTGATGGCAACTCCATTTACACCAACAGATGCCAGAAGCCGTGCATAGTCCTTAACCCTGCTCAAATCGCTGACAATCCTGTTATCCCTAAAAAATATGGATTTGCCGGCATATCCCCTTTCTATATCGCCGTTCATATTATCCCAGTGATTTATAACCCTCAAAGGGTTACGCGGGGCATCAATGCCCTGCACCTGGGCGAGCGATTTTCCACAACACATCGACCTTAAAAGATGAAATACCCCGTACAACGCACCTCTTTCGTTTTTTCCTATCACGGCCAGCACATTTCTGCCATTGCGCTCAAATTTTTGCACAATGAATCCATCCTCAGGCAAATCGCTGTGGCTTACCCCCAACATTTCATCGTCCGCATCATCCCAGGTACCTACAAATATACAGTCGGAATCAGGATAAGACTCCTCTACCTTAGGGGATTGTCCGGTAAATCTGGTAAATGCCAGCTTGAGTTCCTCAATAGCCGCATTTATAACGGGATGCTTGCTTTTGGCTACAATACAGTTACAAAAACTTCTATATTCTTTATCAAAATTATCAGGCAAATACCTGTAATTTAACCAGCATTCATAAACCCTGCTTTTGTTTAAACCCACTGCCTATCACTCCATTTCCAGCTTTCATCTTCTGTTCATCTTGTCAATCGCTTCCCAAAGCCCGAGCAAATACATTATCCCCAGAGCCCTATCATACAGGCCATATCCCGGCCGTGCCTTTTCGCCCCATATCATTCTTCCATGGTCAGGGCGCATATACCCATCAAAGCCTATATCGTAATAGGCTTTCATGATTTCAAACATATCAAACGAACCATCAGAAGACAGATGGGACGTCTCATAAAAGACCCCCTGCTTTTCAATCTTTATATTTCTTATATGGGCAAAGTGTATCCTGCCCTTGCTTCCGAAATATCTTATCATCTCTGGGAGGTTATTTTTCAAGTTGGCACCCAATGAACCGCTGCACAGAGTAAGCCCGTTGTACGGACTATCCACAAGGTTGATTATTCTGTCCAAATTTTCTTTATCGGTAACAATTCGCGGTAACTTAAATACGGACCATGGCGGATCATCCGGATGAATGGCCAGCTTTACATCGTATTTTTCACAAACCGGAATTATGTTTTCAAGAAAATACTTCAGATTCTGAAACAGCTTTTCCTCATCAACATCCTTATAAAGTTCAAACAGCCTTCTTATCTCTTTCAACCGGTAAGGTTCCCAACCAGGCAGCGAATATCCTCTTGAGCCGGATTCCATTTCATTGATCAGTTCAATGGGATCCAAATCCCTGATTGCATCATCGTCATAGGCCATTACTTCCGATCCATCGGGTAACTTCATGGCCAAATCGGTGCGTATCCAGTCAAATACCGGCATGAAGTTATAACACAACACCTTGATACCGGCCTGACCCAAATTTTTTATGGTTTCTTTATAATTGTCTATGTAACGGTCTCTGGAAGGCAGGCCCAATTTTATATCCTCGTGGACATTAACGCTTTCTATCACCTCTAGTTTTAACCCGTGATCCTCTACCTTCTTCTTCAATGCCAGTATCCTTTCCAGAGGCCACACTTCTCCTACTGGAATGTCAAACAACGCAGAAACTACTCCGGTTACACCGGGTATTTGCCTTATCTGTTCAAGGGTTACGCTATCGTCGTTTTCTCCAAACCATCTGAATACTACCTTCACGCCATTCACTCCTTTTAATGATTTTTGTAGTAGATATTATACACTATGATAGTCGCTCCAACAAACTTAAAAGATGTTTATAAAAGCTCAGGAAATATCGGGATGAGCAAATAGCTCCGAAATAACCAGGGATACCGCTCCCATAGCTCCCGCATGAAGCTTCAACCTCGAAGTCCTGATTTTTATCCTGTGGTATTTATATACCAAACATTTCTTCTCCACTTCATTCAATATTTCAGGCAGGATAATGTCTTCTGCCAGAGACAGCGTATTCCCGATTATCACCAACTCTGGATTAAAAGTATTTATTAAATTTATTATCCCTATACCCAAATTCCTGCCTATCTCCTTTAACCCTTCTACTGCAATGATACTACCTTCCCGCGCATACCGTATTATACTCAGTGCATTTAATCCATCTATGGTATTGTGATTTATATATTTGTCCTGATTCCCCCTCTCCAATTGAGCATACATGTAATTGAGCAATGCCCTCTCGGAAGCATAATTCTCCCAGCAGCCAGTATTCCCACAGCTACATATTTCATCGTATATATTTATAGTCGCATGCCCGATTTCTCCAGACAAACCAGATGCTCCTCTGTACAGCTCTCCGTTAATTATTATCCCTGTGCCAATTCCTATCCCTGCACTCACATACACGAAGTTGCTGCATTCAATGCCAATCCCAAACCACTTTTCACTCACCGCTCCTACGTTGGCTTCGTTATCTATATGAACCTTTATTTCAAATCTATTCTCCACAATGTCTTTGAGAGGTACATCTCTCCATTTCAGGTTGGGTGCCATCAATATTGTTCCCTTCCTGTAATCCACAATACCAGGAACGCCTATACCAATACCCATAATTCCATTAACAGTCTTAGGGGCATTTGCCACAGCTTCAGCAATAGATTGCAGCAAAAGCTCAATGACCTTTTCTTGCCCTTCTCCAAGCCTTAAATCTACCTTTTTTTCCCAAATTATATTCCCGGTCAAATCGGTCAAAACAGTTAAAATATAATTTACGCCTAAATCAACCCCTATTATGCAACCTCCTTTATCGTTTATTGTTAGCATAATAGGTTTTCGTCCACCCTTTGATTCACCGGGCCCTATTTCCTTTACAAAGCCCTCATGTATGAGTTCATCTACTAAAAAAGAAACCGTTGACTTATTTAAGCCTGTAAACTCAGCAATACCAGCCCTTGAAATGACCTCTTTTTTTCTTATAGTATTTAAAACTATGGATTTATTGATCTGTTTGACCAATAGTTGATCCGCTGTAATCATATTATGCCTCCACTTCACTTAATCAACTTTTCTTGTCTTTCAAAAATATGTATTATGGTTTATAGTATATTATAACATAAACGCAAGCCTTTTTCATCAAAATTCAAAAACTTTCGACAACCACATCGCAAAACCTTCTCACCGGACACAAAGCACATGCCTCGGATTTTTTGGGTTTGTATTCATCAAACGGTTTCATGCCCAGCAAAGCAGGCGACTCAGCCACCATCTCGTCAATTATTTTCTCGGCATATCCTTTATTGATCGGGACGCTTATAGCCCGGCCTGCGTTTAAGAAATATATAACCGCCTCATCCACAATTACCCTTTCACCCTTGTAATGGAGTACCTTATTCAAAGCCCAGGCGTAGCAAACAAGCTGGTCGTGATAGTACATAGCCTTTTCCTCGGCTTCAGCAAGGCTGTTTACGCGATTGGTTTTATAATCTATGACGGTGGCCCTGAACCGTCCTTCTCCCCGATAAATATCCACCCTATCGACGATCCCGGAGAAGTAAAGGCCCTCATCGATGGGCACCCTGAAGGCGTATTCTCTCAAGCTATCGAGCAGCTGGCCTCGTACCTCTTTTGCGCGCTGTTTCTCTATCTCACACAACCCCTGCATATATCCTTTAAGCGCCGACACATCGCGTTGGATATCGATGCCCAGTTCCCTGGCAAACTCGGTCAAGGTTTCGATTTTCAATCCGGGCAAATCAGCCACATCGACTTCCTTTAGCAAAAGATGAACGTTTATCCCTAAATCAACAGGTGTGGTCTCACCTGCCCACTCATCCATCCTCTCTTCCAGCAATTCATGCAAAAATGCGCGGCTGTCCTGTCTGAGGTTTAATATATTTTCAAAGTAAAACCTCCTGGGGCAGTCCTTGTATTTCAGCCAAGACGATATGCTTATGCTTCCTTCACGGGAAGCATCCAGGGGTTTCAGTTTCAGCGTAAAAGCGCCATCTACATCGACGCTCTTCAAAACGCCTTGACCACCGTTCCCCTGCTTTGCTTGGAGACACAGCAGTTCCTCTGCCCTCACTTCTATCAGCTCGGCAATGTTGCCGGATTGCTGTATAGCCCACATGAGCTGCTTCATGAAACTGTTCAGCTTTTCAGGGGCATAATCCTCACCTATATCCTGACGCTCGCCTATCAATGCCAGATACTCCTTTGCACGGGTGGCCGCGACGTAGAAAAGCCTCCTTGACTCGTCAAGCTCTGCCAGCAGCCTACGGTTATAAATCTCGGCATATGCTGGGTTTACGGCCTCGTTTAGCTTGCCTTCACCGTCAACGCCCATAGCCACCAGGTTGTTGTGTTCATTCAGCAGGAAAAGGAACTTATTCTTTTTGGCCTGCGCATCCAGCGCCTGATCCATATCGGGTATTAAAACCGCCCTGAACTCCAGGCCTTTTGAAGCGTGGATGGTCAATATCTTCACCGCATTGCTGTCCTCGCTGTCCAGCGAAGCCTCTTCTTCCCTATCCGATGACCTGCTCAGAGTATCCACGTACACCAGGAAATCCCGGGCTGTATATATCCCCTTATCCTCAAACCGCTCAACTATTCCCATCAGCTTTTCCAGGTTGCGCAGCTTTTTCTCGCCATAGGGTAGGGCCATCAAGATTTCATCATACCCTGTCAGCTCAATGAGCCTATCAAATAATTCCGCTGCATTTGTTATCCCGCCAAGGGCACAGACGCCTTTAAGTATTGAAGCCGCCCTTTGAACCACCCATGCTTCCTCATCCTGCAAAGCTTCTGAAAAAGCCTCCATCAACGCATCCGGCCTGGTATGTTCCATCCCCTGTTCTTTCACAAATCCTGCAAATTCGAGCAAAAGGTCATCGGAAAATCCAAATATGGGCGATCTCAGTACGGTAAACAGAGCCAACCTGTCATCCGGATAAAACACCAACCTGTATAGAGCCAGTATGTCGGTTACCTCCTGCTTGCTCCAAAACCCTATTCCCCCAAGCACGCAGTAAGGGATACGGTGGTTTGTAAGCGCCCGTTCGACCTGCGCCAGCGAAGACCTGCTCCTTAAAAGTATGGCTATGTCGCTGTAATCAAAGCCTTGTGATACAAGCCTGTGAATGGCTGCCGCAATCACATCCCCCTGGTAGTCCTTTTTGCCCACCGAAACTATATCGTCGTATTCCCCTTCCAATACCTCTTTAAGCTGATCCATCGAATCCTCGGAGAGCAGCAGCCCCTTTGCCAAATCCCATCTTGTCCTGGGCTTGATCTGCTTTAAAGCCTCCTTACCCCATGTTATAAGCTCCACCTTTGGCTCATTGTAGCGTTCATCCTTCTGCTGCTCGGGGTATTTTAAAGGCTCATATGGGTTCAATAGGTGTTTAAACACCCCGTTGACAAAACCTATGATGGTTTTGGTGCTCCTGTAGCAATTGCTCAAGTATTCCACCCTTCCACCGTGCTCCGAGATCTGCCTGCACCCCTCTTCAAACACCCTGTAATCCGAACCCCTGAATCCGTATATGGACTGCTTGTAGTCTCCGACTATGAAAAGCCTTCCTGCAGGTATGCATCCATTCCTGTGCGTAAGGAGATCAAGGATTTTCTTTTGAAGGGGATTGAGGTCCTGAAACTCATCCACCATTATGGCAGTAAACTTCTCATGGTAGTATTTCTGTATATCGGGGTTGCTGAGCAGCCTCAAAGCATAAAGCTCCAAATCGTTGAAGTCCAGCATACTCTCCCTGTCCTTGTACTGGCTATAACTCCTGTACAGCTGTCGTATCAGCCGCAGGCCCACATCTTCTAAAATGTGCATAAGGTCCGCTTCTGCGCCTTTTACCGCATCCTCCTGGCTGTATTGCCCCATCTGCACAGGCTTTTCATGCATCCGGCTGTCCGTTGTGCCATAACAACCCTCCCCTGGACCATCGTTGTCAGATTCTTCATAAACATTATTTGCGCTTTCATAAGCGTAATCAGCTTCTCCATCCGCTTCATCGCTTTGATTGCTACTTCTGCCCTTTTGCTCTGTTTCTTCACAGCTTTCTCCGGTTCCAGCGCTCGGTTTCAGATCCTCTGGCGTACATCCCCTTTCCATCATCGCCTTGAATGCCGATAAAATACCATCTTTAAGCTCACCGGTAAAAAACGATACCGGCAATCTGTCGGCAATAGCCGCAACCACTTTGGCGTTTTGCGGGTCCTCGACAAACTCCCGTATTACTTCATCGGCTATCCTTGAAAGCACGATATCCCTGTCGATCTCGTCCATTACCTTAAAATCGGGGTCGATGCCCAGATACGCAAAGTTTTCGCGCAGCAGCTTGGCGCAAAATCCGTGTATGGTATCGATGTTGGCGCTGGTGATCCGCATCCTCAATCCCGAAAGCCTTTTCTTTTCATCCAGGCTGCTGCTTTTTAGGATCCTATCCGAAAGCTCCTTGCGTATCCTGTCCTTCATCTCGGCTGCGGCTTTGCGGGTAAAGGTTATGGCGACGATCCTGTCAAGGTCCACATCGGGATTTTCCAGGATCAGCCTTATGAAGCGTCGCGTCAACACCCGCGTCTTGCCGGAGCCTGCTCCGGCGCGCACTGCGATGCTGGCAGCGGTGTCAAGAGCCCTGGCCTGTTCCTCGTTTACGCCATACCTCTCGCATATATCCTGAAGCATCATCACACCCTCTCCTTTCTGGCCATCCTGGCTTGGTCGTGCCTGCACATGCCGCTGTAGGCACAGCCGAAGATTCCCGCCGGGCACTCCTTTTGCGGCATGAAGTACCCCTGCCTTATCCTGTCTATGACCTTTGCGGCCTCCTTCAGGCTCCAGGACAGCACTACCTGCATATTGCCTTTGGCAGGGGTTGTCCTGGGCCCTTTTTTGCCTTCAAACAGCGCATTCTTTATATCCTTCCGAATTATGCCGTTCCACTCCAGCTTTTCAATGCTGTAATACAAAAGGGCCAGGCACTCGGGATTTTTCACTCCAAACCGCCTCTTTATCATTTCGTCGACGGCAGCGTGGTACAGCGGCAACTGAAAATCGCTGCCCTCTATGCATTCCTTTATGCTCTTTATGCCGCCCTTTTTGTAATCGTATATTATGTATCTGCCTGTAAATCGGCCTTTTGCATCGGCCTCCATATCTACCCTGTCTGCCACACCCCGTATGACGGCGCTGCATCCGTCGATTGTGGTTTCAAAAAATTCTTCCAGCATCACCGGCTTTAAAATACGCCCCGTAACCTCATAGTACCTTGCCATGCTCCGGGCATCATGGACGATGAAATTCTCCAGCACGCTATGCAGCTGCTTCAAAGCAAAGTCCTTAAGCGGAGGCCATACATGGTCGAGGTGCAGATCCTGTGCCTGCTCAAAGAAGATGGCGTTAAACCTTTGCATATCGGGCGTCAACACATCGTCGTTATCCTGATAGTAGGCCTTCAGCACGGAGTGATAAAAGCTCCCAATGCCCATAGACCGTTCAGCGGCATCATCCTCAGCCTGTATGTCAAGAACCCTCTGGGCAAAATAGGTGAAAGGGCACCACACATAGCTGTTGAGCTGCGAAGCAGAGAAGGCATACTCCAAATCCTGCTGTTTGAGGCGTGGCAGCGTAAGCCTGCCATCGTAGGAATCAAATTGAGGGCAAAACTCCCTTGAAAATTCGATATCGGCTGCATAAGCCGAATACCTGAGCCTGTTTGCTGCCTCGTCAGCAGGCACTTTCCAATCAATACGCCGGCCGCCCTGAGCATTCCTCATGTGCAGGCTGAAGGCCTTTATCGCTTCCCTTGCGCTGCAGGGTTTTTCATCAAACGCCATCCTGTCCCTCATGCTGACATGCTGTGCCACCACAGCCCTACGGGTTTGCTCATCCAAAGTCGACAGCACTTCGTCTATAAAAGGCGAGGGGATCATCACGCTCCCGCCCTCATCTGCCGTCCTGTACGACAGATAAAGGCTTTTTCGCGCCGAAGATATGCAGGCATTAAACCTGATTTTCTCACGCTCAAGCTCCCACCACAATGGTCTCAAGTTGATGCCCACTTCGAAAAGCCTGTCAGCTTCGCAGCCGTCAAATATGCCGACGCCGCTGCCGCCGACAGGGAAGATGCTCTCGTTCAATCCCAGGACAAAAACCGCATGGTACCGCTGTCCCCTTATGAGGTCAGGGATGATAAGCCTCACCCCTCCCCTCTCCGCGCTGAGGTCAGCGGGCTGTTGCTCAGATAAAGCAGATATAACATCATGGACAGCCTGTTGTAAAGTTGCAATGCCGCCTTCGGAAGCATACTGCCCATAGGCCTTATACAACCGTTCCAGGGCGTCAAGCATCCTGCTCACGGCCTCTATATCGCGCAGCCACAGCTCCACATCCAGCAGGCCATGGCTGTAAAGCTTCGAAATTTTATCCTCTATGTTAAGCCTTTTCAAAAGCTCGTTAAAGAGCTGAAAAAGCTCCACCGGGCTGGAATTTTGGGCATTCACAAGGCTTTCCAGCCTGCTTAAAAATTCGGTGACCACGCCTATGTACTCCTCCATACCTGCCCTGGCTGCATCGTCCTGCGCTGTCTCAGCGTACCCTTTTAAAAATTCCGCAAAGTACATCCCGGGCTGTCCAGAATACTCTCCAAGTATGCGCTCGGCAATAGCAAGCAGCCTTGCCACCTCAAACCCTTCATGATGCAGGACGTCAAACGGCAACAGATACTTGGAGGTAACTATGGATACAAAAGCGCTGTCCCTCTCCTCCTGATAGAGCACAAATTTGAGCAACGATATTATATCCTTTATCAGCGGTATCGACACCAAGCCGTTTTGCCTTCGAGCCTTTATGGGGATGCCATACTCCCTAAATACCTCTAGAACCTTATCCCTGTAGCCATCCATGTCAGCAACCACAACGGCTATATCAGAGGGATTCACGTTTGAATCCTGTATAAGCCCTTTTATTCGCCTGGCCGCCGTCCTTATCTCATGGTCAATACACGGGCTGTTCAGTATTTGTAGGCTTTCGCCATCAATACTTACGCTGGCTCCTCCGGAATAAAGCCTTCTGGCCAGCTCCTCAAGATTGGAACCAGCATCAACACCGGCTTCTACGCGCTCAAATCCCAATCCCTCAAAATCCTTGACTATCTCCTCCATCACAAACTCTCGATTATAGTCATTTTTAAATGGTACATTGACGTATATGGGAATATCGGGATGGCTCTCCATTATGCTGCTGACCAGGTTCAAGTTCACGGGGTCCACGTTTACAAACCCATCTATGACTATAACGCCCGTGGCTTTCAATATTTTGGCATCCTTGCACGCCTTGATGGCCTCAATCGAAATGTCTTCTATGTCCATGAGATTCCTACGCACCTTAAACCTCTCATACTGCTGGTAGATTTCGTACACACCCCGGCACTTTTCAAGTAATCTGCCGTGAAACCTCGAGGTCCTGACCCAAAATTCATCGGGCGTGACGCACGAGCGCTTAAAAAGCCTTATGGTATCAATCATAAGATTTAAAAAGCCCTGCTTGTATCTCACTCGCCTGAAAAAATTATCCTCCGAAAGCCCCTCAACCAACTGCCTCAATATGACCCTTTTCTCGGTATCGTCGATCACGCGCTTCTTCCTCAGCTCATTCTCCAGGATCATCCGTTCCAGGTCATCAAAGCCAAAAACGTGGCAGTTGAAGATACCCCCCATTTGTTCGGCAAAAAGCCGCCTCACGTCAAACATGGCTTCCCTTGAAGGCAGTATGTACAACGCCGTCTGCCCCTGCTTTATGCGCTCTATGCACTCCACGACCAATGCATGTCGCCTTTTACATGAATAGGGTTCAAAGTATAAAATGCGCATAAGGTACCCCCCAGCTTATGATTGATAACAGCCAGAATGAAAACGTAGCAGCTGTTTCGCGCATGCTTTTTATTTTATCCTGAGTGCTGATTTAATTGCTAGCCCCGATGATTTACGTGCTCCATAAGTTATGGTACTACATGGAAACAAGTATGTAAATATCATAAAAAATATGTTTTACAGCCTCAAAATCCGTTTATGAAAATATATTATAAAGAATGAGGACGAAAGAAGGTGGTACTATGTCCATAAAGTGGAGGCCCGAGCTGGAAATCGGCATTGAGGAGATCGATAGGCAGCACAAAGCGCTGATAAACGCCGTCAACGATTTTTTGCAGGCCTGCGCCGAAGGGAAAGGCAAAGAAGAAGTGGGCAGCACAATGGACTTCCTCTCGGATTACGTGGTGACGCATTTCAATTACGAACAGGATTATCAAAAGAAATACGACTATCCCAAGTATGAGCAGCATTTGAGGATGCACCAGGCTTTCCTCAAAGAAGTTGAAAATTTAAAGAAGAAATTTGAGGATGAGGGAGCTTCCCTACATTTTACCATTCAGTTTAGCAAAAAGGTGGTAAACTGGATTATAACCCATATTTGCGGGGCCGATGCAGAATTTGCTGCATATGTTAAATCCCTGAAAAACAGCGATAAATAGGCGTTGACTTTAATTTTAACTGTAAATTTGATATAATTTAAAGAACCATAAATGAAACAGGGAGGGATTAAAGTTGTATTACAGGGAGTTTGGGGACCTAGGTTTTAAAGTTTCAACGTTTGGTATGGGTTGCATGCGTTTGCCCCTTAAAGTACAGCCGGACGGTTCAACGGATCAGTCGGTCATAGACGAAGAAGAAGCCATCAAGATGATTAGGTATGCAATAGACAACGGTGTCAATTACATAGATACCGCTTATCCGTATCATGGCGGCAACAGCGAAATAGTGGTAGGTAAAGCTTTAAAGGATGGATACCGTGAAAGGGTGAAGCTGGCCACTAAGCTCCCCATGTGGAAAGTGGAGTCTTATGAAGACTGCGAAAAACTGCTGGACGAGCAGCTGTCAAAACTTCAGGTTGACTATATCGACTTCTATTTGCTGCACGCTCTGGATAAGGAAAGGTGGGAAAAAGTAGAAAAATTCAACATATTGAAGTTCCTAGATAAAGCTGTCGAATCTGGAAAGATAAAATATCCTGGATTTTCATTTCACGATGAGCTGCCGGTATTTAAATCGATAATAGACGCGTACGACTGGAAGATGTGCCAGATTCAGCTCAATTTCCTGGATGAGAACTATCAGGCCGGGGTAGAAGGCATGCGCTACGCCGCATCCAAAGGAATACCCGTCGTGATAATGGAGCCCTTAAAGGGTGGCAGGCTTGCCCATAACATACCCAGGGATATTCAGGAGCTGTGGGACAGCTTCAGCGTAAAGCGTTCTCCGGTTGAATGGGCATTCAGATGGCTGTACAACTTCCCTGAGGTGACAGTCATCTTAAGCGGCGTCAGCACCATGGAACAGCTCAAGGAAAATATCGAGATATTTAAAAATGCGGCCCCCAATTCAATGACTCAAGAAGAGCTTGACTTGGTTACCAAGGTAAAAGCCGCGTATGAAAGCAAGATAAAGGTGAGCTGTACATCCTGCAACTACTGCATGCCCTGTCCTTCGGGGATAAATATACCCAGAATATTCAGCCTGTACAACAACGCCTCCATGTACGATGATATTGCAGGACAGAGTAGGGAGTATAAAAAGCTTATCGACGAAGGAGCTGACGCTTCCAACTGCGTAGAATGCGGCCAATGTGAGAGCGCATGCCCACAGGGCATACCTATAATAGAGAAGCTCAAGGAAGCACACCAAGTGCTGACACAGGGATTTTAACATCTTTGCCGCAAGAAGCCTCAATCTTCTATAAGATGGAGATGAATGGTAGTTGACTCGATTGGCAAGAAGAATCTTCCACTTTTTTAAACGAGAAATGCATGTTGTACGGAGATGATCGCAAAGGGCAATATCTGTAAAGCCTTTGTAAAAGAAAGGCAAAGGAAGAGAGGCAGAGGATGTCAAAAAGAAAAGCTCCTTGCCCTTCTAGCAGCGATGAGCAAGGAGCCTTTCTTTTTTACTGCTAAATTTGTACCAATTGAACATGCCAGTTAAACATAGCCATTTTATACCAATTAAGCATGCTCATAGCTTAACTATTAAAATGAAAAACGTTTATCAACTCTAAGAAGCATCAGAAACATCAACATTTCCATGGCACCTTTTATATTTCTTGCCGCTACCGCAAAAACAGGGATCATTGCGTCCCAGCCGCTTTTCTGTGAACAGCTCATATCGCCCTGTTTTTGCAATAATGCCGGCGCGTTCCCTTTCTTTCAATACCTTCAAAGCCAATTGTTTGAAATAGGGCATGGAATGCTCAAAGAATTTTTTCCAGCCAGCACACAGCCAGCTCAGCTTACTGGAATTGCCGCCACCATACAGCCTGTGCTTGAGGCAGTCTCCCGAGCATAGGTAAAGCCACCGGCACCTCTGACATTCGCTGTTCCATTCAGCCTTTTGTTTCCCAAACTCCACATACGTGGGACTATTTTGCAGCTCCTCCCAGCTGTCCTCCATCACGTTCCCCAGCTTAAGCTGGCGGGTGACAAAGAAGTCGCAAGGGTATATATCCCCATTGTACTCCACCACAAAGTACTGACAGCAGTTCCCCGCCAGATGGCATGTGGTGTATATCCCATCCACAAGGCTTGACCATTTCCCCTTTAAAACCCCTTTTGCTGATATCTTAACGCTTTTTATAGTTGATCCTGCTAAATATCACATTCCATAAGACTTTACAAACTCCGGGTCATACGGTGCCCTCCTACCGGGGCAGTTCTCCCTGGAACACAGCTTGCAGTTCTCAAAGCCGACCTCCGTAGCAAACCGGATGCCCGATACCGACTTCATAGGCAGCATCAAATAGCTGTCGGTCAATTCCACCCCTATATACCGCTTAGGGTCATCCAGTATTTGGAAGAGCTGCCTCTGCTGGCTTATTGGCCAATCTTGCAGCGATCCCGGGTTCATGCTGGAGGTCTTGCCTGGATGAAAGTTCTCCTCAAGGTGTCTCTCAAAAGCCTTTAAGGCTTCATATAGCGCCATCTCCTTGATGCCGTCTGCCCAGTAGCTCTCTAGAACATCATCTATGGTCTCGGACCATCTTTCCAGTTCAATACCGCAAGTGACGATGTACGGGAACACCCTGTATACATGCTCCAGGTTGGTGCGAAGTATACGGCTGGTCAATTTTATCCCGTCCACTATTACGAAATCCTCTCCCTTATCCTCTACATAGGCCTCCTTGTACAACACCTTGGGCCTGCCTATCTCTTCGGCCTGACGCGCCAGCGCTTCCACCTTTGCCGCATCCTGACTGCCTGGCTGCAAACGAAACTTCTTAAGCAGCCTGTCAACGTCCACCTTCCAGGAAATATTATCCAGAACTATCAGTCCCACATCCCATCCCCCGTTTCCATTGCTATACAAAAGTGCAAAAGTTTTGCTTTCAAGGATTCTTATAAGATTCAAATAATGATCTACCCTAAAAAACCTATCTTTTGCGTCTGATGCACAACAATGCCATTGAACAATCCAATTTTACACGGTAAAAAATACAACATCCCCCAACGCTGCTCCGGCAGCCTTTGCCACCTCATCACATTTTATCTTGAGCAAAAAGAATATCCTGTCCCGTGCCATCTCATGCTGCTCAAGCGACTCAAAATTGGCCTGCCCCTTTGATATAATGAGCGGGGCTTTGTATAGCGCATCGGCAAATTCCTGGGACATGTGCTTAAAGCTTACGCCCAGAAACCGCGAACCCGTAGTGATCAGCCTTGCCGCCTTGTCCATACCCACGTAGGCAGCATCTTCCATGGTGGAATCATTGAGCACAGGGCCCTCTTTGACGACATATGTTACCCTCTTTCCCAACCTCACAAGCTCCTCCACAAGGACTTTGTCAAACACGACCTCTCCCGCATTGTCACCCAAAAACAGCACCTCATCAACTTTCTCGAGCTTTTGTTTGAATCTATCGTAATGGTCCTTTGAAAAGCCGGTTTCTATGCTGTACCGCAATTCTCCTTCGATGTCAAAGCTTCTTCTTATACCCAGATCAATCACATTCCCTGCCACTGCTATCTTGAGGGCACTATGCAGCCTGTCTCCATACTCGTCCAGCATCTGTTTTAGGCGGGGATACAGCTCAAGCGCCAGGTCATTTGATTGTCTTTTAACTTCCTTATACGGGTCATCCACGCCCATAAGCTCATATGTTTTCAAGACGGCATAGGTGGAATTTTCCGCTGGGGTGGCATTCCTGTCAAGCCCCTTTACATAATCCATGAGCTTGAACAGCATCTCGTGCTGATCATCCTCATTAAGCCCCGCCATTCTCATGCACGACACGGCCTGCTTCAGATAGCAATGCACGCAATCAACCGTGGCTCTCAACCCTGTGATTCCCCCTTATATTATATATTCCTCGCGCTTCTTTGGCCTGCCCTCCAGTTCTGCCTTCTTCTCCTCATAACCTGGACGGCCCATGAGCGCATATGTGGCGTTCTTGCCTTCCTCCACTCCCGGCTGGTCAAACGCATTGATGTTGAGCAGCTCGCCAGCAAAGGCCGTTTCAACTTCCAGCAGATAAAGCAGCTGCCCCACTGTAAACGCATTGACCTCGGGCAGTATGATGGTCCTGTTCATCCGTTTGGCCTTGTAAAGCGCATATTCAGTGGCCGTCTGCTCGGCATGTAAAAGCTGTCCCAAAGTATGGCCTCCAAGGAACGAAACGGCAGGCATGTCCTCATAACCTTTGGGGATATCAACTTGGCTGCGGAAATTCTCCACCTTTATGAAGGTTATGACCTTGTCAAAAGGCCCTTCGGTATACAGCTGTATCTGGGAATGCTGATCGGTAACGCCCAGCGCTTTTACGGGAGTTTGTCCCACATACACTTCTCTGCCCTCAACGTCAAACTTTTTGCCCAAGCTCTCAGCCCACAGCTGTGCATACCAGTCAGCCATATACTTCAAGGAATCGGCATAGGGCATCATGACGGATATGTTCTTGCCTTGTTTCATGGCGATGTACTGAAGAACAGCCGCCATATAAGCCGGGTTTTCAAACACGTCATCCTTGTTGCACAGCTCATCCATATAAGCCGCTCCTGCCAGCAACTCCTCGATATCGATGCCGCACACCGCCGCTGGCAAAAGCCCCACAGGTGAGAGCTCGGAGAACCTGCCTCCCACACCAGCAGGAATATAGAAGGTCTTAAATCCTTCCTCCCTGGCTATACGGATGAGATTGCCCTTCTCGGCATCGGTAGTGGCAATGATATGCTCACGGTACTTATCCCCCACGGCTTTCTTCAGCATGTCCCTCACAATCAAAAATTGAGCCATAGTCTCCGATGTGCTGCCGGATTTTGTTATAACGTTAAACGCCGTACTCTTGACATCAATGATATCAAACAGGGCTCTCATCCGCTCAGGGTCTATGTTATCCACCACATAAAACCTCGGACAGCCATTTCGCTTTTCCCTGGGCAGCTCGTTGTAATGCAGATGGTTGAGCGCCTGATGTACCGCTATAGGGCCCAAAGCCGACCCACCAATGCCCAGTACCACAAAGCACTCGAATCTGCTCTTTATAGCCTCCGCAGTGGCCAAAATATCCTTGACCACATCAGCCTGGGTATACGGCAGGTCCCTCCACTCGGTTTTACCGGCCTTTCTCTTCTCCTTCAAAACCTCAATGGCAGCCTTTATCTTGGGCTGCAATGCAAGGATCTGCTCCTTGCTTATCCCGTATTCCTCTCCAATCATATCTGACATCATGTTGTTGTAATCAAACCTTATCCTCATGCTTTCTCTCCATGTTGCATCCTCAAACCTCTTCATGAGTATCTTACCCCTTTCTTTAATAAATCTATGATCTTACTGTAAAAAGTGTATTTTGCTGCTTAAAACGAAATCCGCAATTTTGAAGCAAAAATAACAATAAGCGAAAAATTGCAAGCCGAAGCTTTGTTTTATCAAGCTACATTTAAGCAAATTAAGTTTGCAGCAAAATCAAATATACCCTTCTATCAGCATTTTATTTTCCACGCTCTTCTCAATGAACTGATGCAACCGGATGAACACCAGTCGGCTCTCACAATCAAGGAAGATAAAGTGCCCGGATTTAGGGAAATACTGAATTTCTTTATCTTGACCCAAAAAACTGTCGTATATGTAAGACGCGCTCTTCCAGTCCACGATATCGTCCTTTTTCCCCTGTATCACCAAAAGAGGGCAGCGCAGCCTGTACAGCGCTTTTTTTACTTGATGGAGCAGCCTGTTAAAGCCCATCAAGTGGTACAAGGCCAGTATGATCATCCTATTGAGGTGCAGGGTGCCCTTTTGTTCGCCTTCACGGTACAGCATTTCAAACAGCTTTTTGGTATCAACCAGGTATATAGGGGTATTTATTGTTATCAAGGCATCTACTCTGTACTTTTCTGCAAGTAAAATACCTATCAACCCCCCAACAGAAACGCCTATGACTACCACATAGTCACAATTTTTATAAAACTCTTCAAATTCCCTTTCGGCTCTGTACAGCCATTTTAAATAAATATCGATATTAAACAGCTTTACAGAGCCAAATTCTATGCCAATTCCACAACAATATGTACCGTACCCCTGCTCCTCCAGGTAAGAACAGAGAGCTTCCACTCCAAAGCGGTCACCGCTGACACCGTGAAGGATAAAACACCCTACCCGGCCGTTTTTTTTAGAAAATACAGCCACGACTGCCCTCCTTTCCGATTCAGATTAACAGAAATATTTTATCATACACAGCCGGCACCTTCCATGAACAATTATTCCCATTTATTCCCCTATGATCTTTACGAGAACGCGCTTGCGCCGTTTCCCGTCAAACTCGCCATAGAAAATCTGCTCCCAGGGTCCCAGATCCAGTTTACCATCGGTGATTGCAACCACTACCTCTCTGCCCATTATGGTGCGCTTCAAATGGGCATCGGCATTGTCCTCAAATACATTATGCCTGTACTGTGAATATGGCTTCTCGGGAGCCAGCTTCTCCAGCCATTCCTCAAAGTCCTGGTGAAGTCCTGGTTCGTCATCGTTTATGAACACGCTGGCGGTAATGTGCATGGCATTGCACAGGAGCAAGCCTTCCTTTATCCCGCTTTCCCTCACACATTCCTCCAAAATAGGGGTAATATTGATAAAATCACGCCGCTTGTTTACCTCAAACCAAAGCTCCTTCCTGTAGCTCTTCATTGCCTTCCAGCCCTCCTCCTTTACTTTTAGTTTTGCCTTTCATCTTTTTACCATTCATCAATCATCCAGCGTATACGCCATTTCCTTCCTGTGTACCGGGCTATGATCGCCCCGTGATGGTCGTTTCGCAACACCTTTGTTCCTCTATTCTCCAGCCTCTGCAGCACCTCAAGGCTCGGATGCCCAAAGGTATTTTCTCCAACCTGTATAACCGCCGCTTTCGGCTTTAAAGCCTCCAGCCATTCATCAGTGGACGAGGTGCTGCTGCCGTGATGGGCTACCTTCAATATATCTATCGGCAAATTCCAGTTTTTCGACAAGTATTTCTCTACATCAGCCTCTATATCTCCCGTGAAGAGCACAGCGGCATCCCGGTAGCGCAGCAAAATCACCAGCGAACGGTTGTTATCGCCTCTATCGAATAACGCTTCAGGCTGCGCCCCTTCAGCATCGGGATACACCACATCAAGCCGCACGTCCCTGCCCACCCTGTACGACAGGCCAGAATAAGCATAAACGTTTTTAATGCCTTTTTCAAGCACCAGCTCTTTGAGGCGGATATATTTATCACTTTTCTCCCCAGGTGGATATTCCATAAAAGCCCTCACAGGAATATTTTCAAACACCGCAACCAATCCTCCGATGTGGTCATCATGAGCATGGGACATGACCACAAGGTCGAGATGCCCCACACCGTTTTTCAGTAAGAAAGGCACTACGACGTCTTCACCTACATCAAACGTACCGGTATAGCTTGCGCTCTTACCACCACCATCTATCAAAATGTGCTTTTCATCCGGGGTCTTTATGTATATACAATCTCCCTGACCGACATCTAAAAATACCACCTCCAGGTCATTATCCAGCAAGGGAGCCAGTATCCCAGCCAGCAACAGGACAGCCGCCATAACCCCGCACCACAGAAAAGGCCGCCTCACCCATCCCGGCTTCTCTGGCGACAGAAACCAAATCGCCAGGTAATAGCATGCCAGAAAAAGGAATGAAGGCGAAACCACGCGCACAAAAGCCCATGGGATGGCTGCAAAAATTTCATTTCCTCTCACGAGCAAAAAGCTCAAAAGTTTGACAGCCGGCCCCAGCAAAACTCCCATAGGAGGAATCACCAAAGCCCCGACCATCAACGCAAAACCCATCAAGACTAACAACCCTGACAGGGGCACCAAAAACAGGTTGGCAATCATGGCAACAACCGAAAAAGCGTTAAAATGATAGGCTATGATGGGCCATACCCCCAGCTGGGCCGACAGGGTAACCGATAAGCCGGCCGCCATCCACCTGGGCAAAAACTTCAACCAGCTCTCAAAGCATTCGGCAAACAGGATAATGCCCACAACTGCCGCAAACGACAGCTGAAAGCCTACATCAAACAGGTCCAAAGGCCTGACCAGCAATATCGAGAAGGCAGCCATAAACAGGTTGTTGAGCATATCCGGCTGGCGCCCCACCGCTTTACCTCCCAGAAGCAAAGCTGCCATAACAACGGCCCGCACCACCGATGGGGCAGCCCCCACCATAGCGCAGTAAAGGCACAGCAGACATACCTGAAAGACAAACGCCTGCTTTTTTGTAAGGCAAAGCAGCCTCGCAATGGACAACAGGGCAGCCGCAATAAACCCTACATGCAGCCCTGATATGGCAAGCACGTGAGACAGCCCGGTAGCCTGAAAGTCCCGCTGTACCTCTGGGGGAAGCAGCCATTTCTGGCCAAGCAGCATGGTCTTTACAAGAGCGCCCTCTTCACCGCCCACATACAGATCAAACACAGCCTCAGCACGGCTCTTTAAAGCATAAATTAATGACCGCACATATGAGAGACTGCCAACACCCGTCTTTTTTATGCTATATGGCTGCACCGACATAACGTTGTAAATGCCGCGCCTTTGCAGGTATGCCCTGTAGTCAAAACCTTTGGGGTTGCGCTGGCCCGGCGGCTCTTCAAGCCTGCCCCTTACCTCAACGATATCCCCATAGCTGTAGCGCTGCCTCTCCTTTTGTTGGCCTTCGGGATAAACGCTAACCTGAACCTTGGTTTTTACATCTCTCTTGTCCCCCTCCGCCACAACCCAAAACGTCTCAACTACGTAAATATCTCGTTGCTGGGTATACCTAGGGCTTTCCACAATCTGTCCCTGTATCTGCACTACTTTATCCGCTATATCTTCAAGAGGGTTTGTGGGATTCAGCCTTACCTGTACTGCCAGAATGCCAAACAAGCCAAATAGAATCAATACCGGTATCAGGCCGGCATTGCTCTTACGCTCCAGCATCCAGGCCATACCGGCTACTAGGATAGCAGCCACTCCAGCAAACAAGGCAAGTTCCTTACTGAGCCTTGTTCCTACCACAATCCCGATGATATAGGCGGATGTCAGCCATATCGCAGGGCGTTTTACCCAAACCGTCAAGGCCCATTAAACCCCTTCCTAAAGGTTCACAACATGGCTTAACAAGCTACAGTTGTTTATGTCCGCAATGTTGGCGTCACACAAACTTTATCTACAACTTATAGCAAACTCTGTAATTGCCCACATTGGCTCTCATAGCCTATTTCGCACTTCCGCCACTTGCCATCTCCAACTGGCAACTTCGCCATATGCTTTACTAAATGGATATACATCATATTCAAGCCGATTGTCTCAATCATACCAAGTGTGCCACACACTTAATAGCCGTTCACACTCATCTTTCAGGAGCAGATTTCAGCGGGTTGCATGTAAAACAAACCGCTTTTCTAAAACACGATTTTTTAAGATAAAACTTCACAAAATTTTCTATCACCAAAGTCTTCCTCAGCCTAAGCCAGGTCTTATACACTGTATTCCTTCATTTCCTGGGCAATAAATGCCCTGGGATAGCTTGCCGTAGCTTCAGCCAGTATGTCGTTTTCGTCATACCATGGCCATATATGGGTGAGCATCAGCTGCTTTACATTGGCCTTTGCCGCAATAAGCCCAACCTCCCGCGCGGTAAGATGCGGCACGTTTGGACTGGTTTTGTCCTTCTCCAGCAATCCCGCATCGGCAATAAAGAGGTCAGCGCCAGAGGCAAACGCTTCTATTTTTTCGTTATAGTTGGTATCGCCCGTGTACACCAGCGTCTTGTTCCCCCCTGCGATTTTGATGCCAAAGCTCTGGACGGGATGCGTCATTTCCTGGAAATAAAATGACAGGTCCTCTATTTGCAGCTGCATACCATCGTGGATCGGATGCACTTCAAATACGTTTTTAAAAAACAACCTATCGTATTCGTCTTTAGGAGTCTCAGGAACATACACGGGAAGCGGTTTAACCTCCCTGAGCCCGCGGGCATTCAAAATATCCAGCGCGTAGCGCAGCACTAGCATATCCGACACATGGTCGCTGTGCAGATGCGAAATGATAATCGCATTTAATTCATCTATAGGACAAATCTGCTGGAGTCGACTGAGCACCCCATTGCCGCACTCCACCAGTATCCTGGTACTTCCCTCCTGCACCAGATATCCCGAGCAGGCTCCCGAAGCTGCGGGAAATGGGCCGTATTTGCCAAGCACTGTGACCTTCACAGCCATCACCCTCCTCTCTGGCTTATTTTTCCTCAAAATTCTCGATTATATATCAAATATTAGCATATTTTGCTATATAAATAAAGGAAAACCCAGCAGAAAAATTTTTAAAACACCCTGTGAAAATAGCATCAATTGATGTATAATAATATATAAGCCAAAAACTCGGGAGGGATCGGTATAAAAGCTACAGCAACCAGGGCGGTACAGCAGCCGTTATTGTTCTCCAACTCAAAATACCACAACTTAACCTTTGACCAGGTGTATGAGCATATACTCAACTTCATCAAACAGGCCCCTTATTGCGAATACCGCCTGTCGGTGGGTTCGGATTCGCAGGTGGGCAGAAATACGGTGTTTGTCACCGCCATACACCTTCACCGTATTGGCAGGGGTGCCATTGGCTTCATTACCAAACACGTAGTTCCCAGGCCCATGAAAAGCCTCCGGGAAAAGATATATTACGAAACCGCCAGGACCCTTGAAGTGGCTGCCCTATTCACTCCCGATAAAATTGAGAAAATCGTGCAGTGCCTAATCAGGCCTTCGGGCCGTTCAGGCGATATACACTTTGAGTTTCACCTTGATGTCGGTATCAATGGCGCCACCAGGGATTTGATAAATGAAATGGTGGCCATGGCCAAGGGCACAGCCTTTGAACCAAAGATTAAGCCTGAAAGCTATGCGGCCAGCTGTTATGCCAACCGCTACACCAAAGACTCACACCTGTATAGAGTATAAGAGGCGGTTTTAGCCATTAGCAGGGTTTAGCGTGTTTTTTGAGGAGACTTATATTTACAAGAATTCTGCAGAAAGCCTCGTCCTTGTAGAGCGGGGATGAATGCAAGGGTTGAAACTGAGAACCAAGTATGATATAATTAAATCAAATTTTGGAATTAAGAAGGTTGGTTTAGAATGAATACCTACAAATCCACACGACATGCTAAATTCCTAATCAACTACCACTTTGTTTGGATACCAAAGTACAGAAAAGACTTTTTAAAAGACCCTGAGGTAAAAAATACAGTTGAAGAAACAATCAGGGAACTATCCAAGACATACAAGTTTGATATTTTAGCACTTGAAATAATGCCTGACCATATTCATCTATTTATTTCTGCACTTCCAAGGTATTCTCCAAGCGAACTTATTAATGTTATAAAGGGCGCTACTGGCAGGAAGATAGGACAAAAGTTTCCCCAGTACAAACAAAGAGATTCTGTCTGGACAAGAGCGTACTTTGTGGCAACTGCA
>Ga0224486_100099_pt1 | contig 43211 bp, 50 predicted proteins | sample TexhydDE_CT_test_FD_172013 | JGI IMG/M metagenome (GOLD analysis project Ga0224486, IMG submission 172013) | Fracking water microbial communities from deep shales in Oklahoma, United States - hydraulically fractured wells DE_CT_test ... | reverse complement strand
TTTCCCATAGCGCTTCCCGTTCGGCTTTGGTCATAAGAAAAAATCCTCCTCATCGAGCTTTTATCTGAGGAAGATTATCCCTTAAACTTGGGTATTATGCCAAGGTGGGTTGTATTTGACGCTTACACAATATTTATTGTGAGTATTGACCGGGAAGGCGCGGTTATCTGATGATCCGCGAGCCAGGAGACCTGCCTGCCCCTTAAAACTGAACTTTTCAAGTTCAGTAAAGGCCTATCTATCTTCGCGCGAAAGATAGCAGGCGTAATGAAACCTGACACGCCCTTCTTTTGCCGGGCGTGTTTTTTTCAGGAGGAAAAATGAAGTGACTAAATCTTTACGTAACGGAATTACCACCGGAGCATGTGCTGCTGCAGCAGCCCGTGCGGCTACAGAATTACTTTATCATGATACCAAGCCCGGTGAAGTTACCCTGGTAAATCCAACTGGCCAGTTAATCAGGGTACCAATCCATAAGCTGGTAAATATACCCGGTGGCACAAGGGCAGTGGTAATTAAAGACGGGGGGGATGATCCCGACGTTACCCACGGCCTCCCAGTTGTAGTAGAAGCTCGCCCCACTAAAAAAGGGATCCAGCTCCGCGGGGGACCCGGTGTAGGACGGGTTACCAAACGGGGTCTGGCAGTGGCAGTAGGAGAGCCAGCCATTAACCCTGTTCCAAGGCAAATGATCAGGGAAGCGGTAAACAGCATCCTTCCTCCCAATCGGGGAGTGGAACTTACGGTCAGCGTACCCGGAGGAGAGCTGGTGGCCAGGCGCACCCTGAACCCCCGCCTGGGGATTGTAGGAGGTATATCCATATTGGGTACAACGGGGATAGTTCGGCCCATGTCCGAAGAAGCTTTTAAAGATTCTCTATTACCACTGCTGGACGTAGCCAGGGCAGCGGGTTTTAACCAGGTTGTTCTTACTCCCGGACAAATGGGGGTTCGGACGGCAGTTGATAAATACGGATTTCCGGCCGATGCCGTGGTAGAAATGAGTAATTTCGTGGGGTTCATGCTGGAAAACTGTGTAGAAAAAGGCTTTTCCGGCGTTCTCCTCTGGGGACATCATGGCAAACTGTTAAAAGTTGCAGCTGGAATATTTCACACTCACAGCCGCATAGCGGATGCCCGGCGAGAAACGCTGGCCAGTTATGCTGCCCTGATGGGAGCAGACAGAACCCTGATTGCTCATATTATGGAAGCCGGCACTATTGAAAGTGTAGTAGATCTTCTGGCTGAACATAATTTATTGGGCATATACCATCAGCTGGCTAGCCGGGCCAGCCAGCGAGCCATGGAGTACGTCCACCACCGCTTGCTGGTGGGAACGGTATTCTTGACCTTAGATGGCAAAATCCTGGGATGGGACCATCATGCCCGGGAAATAGGGAGGGCACTGGGATGCCGCGAATTAAAATAATTGGGGTGGGCCCGGGCCACCAGGATTACCTTACTCCCGCAGCCCAAAAGGCTCTGGCCGAAGCCGGGGTGCTGGTAGGCGGCATTCGCCATCTTTCTCTTTTAGCCAATGGTAGACAAAAAACGTTTATCATTAAAAATAACCTTAAGGCCATGGTTGATTTTATCAATCGACACCGGGAAGAAGGAGTAGCCGTTATAGCCTCCGGCGACCCCGGTTTATATGGTATTCTGCAGTACCTGCTTCAATACTTTTCTGTAGAGGAACTGGAAGTAATTCCTGGTGTCAGTTCTGTGCAACTGGCCTTCGCCCGCCTGGCCCTGCCCTGGCACGATGCCCTGATTACAAGTGCTCACGGAAGACCAGTTGAAGACTTGATTCAGCTGGTGCGCGACCATAAAAAAGTAGCCCTTTTTACCGACCCGAGAAGTTCACCCAGCCGCATAGCCAGCATGCTCTTAGAAGCAGGTATAATCAACCGAAAAATTTTTGTTTGTTGTAATTTGAGTTATCCGGAAGAAAAAATCCTGGAAACCACAGCCGGTGAACTAGCCTGTATGGATCTATCCGGGCAAAAAAATTGTGTTATGGTGATTATAGATGAGAAAGTCCTGGCCTTACACGACTCCGGGAATTCCTGATGAATTTTTTATTCGCGGCGATATTCCCATGACCAAGGAAGAAGTTCGTACCGTCACCCTGGCCAAAGCACGATTAGGGCCAGGCCAGGTTGTGTGGGATATTGGCAGCGGTACCGGCTCCCTTGCCATAGAAGCGGCAAGGCTAATAGGCAACGGCACTGTTTATGCCATCGAGCAGAACCCTGTTGCAAGAGAGCTAATCCGTAAAAACATATACCAGTTCGACCTGAAAAATATAGAGGTAATTGAAGGTCGCGCTCCAGAAGCGTTGCTCCCCCTTCCCGTTCCCCAAAGGGTCTTCATCGGTGGCTCGGGCGGAAAGCTGGAAGAGATAATAAACCTGCTGCAAATAAGACTTAATCCTGGAGCAAGAGTGGTCATTAACGCCTTAACCCTGGAAACACTCACCCGCATCCTGGTTTTACTCGACCAACTGCCATGGAAAAAGGAAGTGGTACAGGTATCTGTTACCCGTGCGGTTTCCCGCGGCAATTATCATCTGCTGCATGCTTTAAACCCGGTGTGGATCATTGCTGTCCAAAAGGAGGGAGATGAGGGTGGGGGGTAAGTTTTATGGTATCGGAGTTGGCCCCGGGGATCCAGAGCTACTTACCCTAAAAGCTTATCGCATATTACAAAATGTAGATGTAGTATGTGTTCCTAAATCATCAGCTGACCGGGAAAGCCTGGCTTTGTCAGTGGTCAATAAGATAATCAAGCATCAAATCCTAACTATCGAATTAACTTTTCCCATGTCCAGAAACAAGCAAATATTAGAAGAACATTGGGCCATAGCCGGGGAAAAAGTAGCACAACTGGTACAACAGGGAAACAAGGTAGCCTTTATTACCATTGGTGACCCCATGTTTTATAGCACTTATGGCTATATACAGGCTTACCTGCAAAAAAATTATCCCTGGCTACCGGTAGAAACCATTCCGGGGGTCACTGCCATGAGCGCATGTGCAGCCGCACTGGGAGAACCACTGGCTACAGGAGATGAAGACCTGGCAGTGATACCGGCAGTTAATAATCTTAAGCGACTGGAAGAGACCCTGGATAACTTTGATAACGTGGTACTGATGAAAATAAACCGCCATTTCGATAAGATTTTGGAAATTTTACACAAAAAAAATTTAATTAATCGTGCCGTCCTGGTAAGTCGTTGTGGCTACCCGGATCAAATAATAAGCCGGGAAATAACCGAATTTGCTGGAAAAAATCTTGATTATATGTCAATACTCATCCTCCGGAACTTAAAAGGTCGTTAATTTAAGGGGGGCAATAAATGATTTATTTTGTTGGTGCCGGACCGGGAGATCCTGAACTGATAACTATTAAGGGAGCAAAGTTACTGCAGGAAGCTGATGTAGTTATTTACACCGGCTCGCTGGTTAATCCCAAAATATTAAATTACTGCAAACCAGGTGCAGAGATTTATAATAGTGCCACCATGACCCGAGAGGAAATACTGGCTGTAATGCGCAGGGCACACCTGAAACAATTAACCGTGGTTCGACTGCATACCGGTGACCCTGCTCTATATGGAGCCATACAGGAACAGATGGATGCTCTGATGTCCCAGGACATACCTTTTAAGGTTGTACCAGGGGTAAGCTCCTTTCTGGCTGCTGCAGCCGCCATTCCCCATGAGCTGACTTTACCAGGCGTAACCCAAACAGTAATCCTTACCCGGCTGGAAGGACGTACCCCGGTTCCAGAACAAGAAAAGCTTAGGGAACTGGCCCGTCATCAGTGCACCATGTGTATCTTTCTTTCCGTTCACCAGATAGAACAGGTGGTGGAAGAATTACTTGCTGGAGGTTATTCTCCCCAAACCCCGGTACTGGTAATAGAAAAGGTCTCGTGGCCTGAAGAACGCTTGTTGCGGGGAACGCTGGCAGATATTGCTGAACAGGTTAAGAATGCAGGTATTACCCGCACCGCCCTGGTTCTGGTAGGAGATGTTTTTAATTCTTCCTACCAGTTGTCGCGGCTCTATGACCCTCATTTTGACCACAGCTACCGGAACAGCAGGAAATGAACATTGCTATATTTGCCATTACTAAAAACGGTACAGAGCTGGCGGCAAAGGTATCCCGGCATTTGTTAAATGAGGGACACCAGGTGCGCATGTTCAGGCCCGGCCGTTTTCCGGGAGAAGGGGAACCCTTCTACGGTCCTGTATCCCGGATAGTGGCAGGAGAATTTTACCGGTGCCAGGGTTTGATCTTTATCATGGCCCTGGGTATTGTGGTCAGGTTACTTGCTCCTTTAATTAAAGACAAGCGTTCTGATCCTGCAGTGGTGGTTATGGATGAAAAAGGCCAGTTCGTGATCAGCACTTTAAGCGGCCACCTGGGGGGAGCCAATGAGCTGGCCCAGAATCTGGCTGGAGCTTTCCAGGCCATACCGGTAATTACCACTGCTACGGACGTACACGGCCTGCCTTCAGTAGATGTCTTGGCCCGTAAATATGCCCTGATTATGGAACCATTTAACGCTGTAAAACAGGTAAATGCGGCATTGGTAAATGGTGAGATGGTTGCGTTTTGCAGTGAATTTCCACTGCCCTTTACCCCAATGCAGGGCTTAAAGCTAATCCCATGGGACAAATTGCCCATTACCAGGCCGCCAGGTTGGCTGGTAGTAATAACTAACCGCGAGATTTCGTTGCCCCATGAAAAAACCCTTTTTCTAAGACCACGAAACCTTATAGCCGGTATTGGTTGCCGGAAGGAAATTGATCCGGAAAAGATTAAAGAAGCCCTATTACATGCCCTGAAACTCGCCCGGCGCAGCCCTACCAGCCTGCGTCTACTGGCAACAATAGACCTGCGGGTACAGGAACGTGGTTTGCAGCAGGTTGCCCGGGAAATGGGAATCCCCCTGGTGAGTTTTTCAAGGGAACAAATCCAATCCATATTTTCCCGTGTAAAAAATCTTCAACATTCTTCTTTTGTTCAGAAAAGGATAGGAGTTGGTGGTGTATGCGAACCGGTTGCTCTGCTGGCTGCTGCTCACCACGCCAGACTGATTCTCCCCAAAACAAGCCGGGAGGGCGTGACGGTAGCGTTAGCCGAGGAAAGTTATGGGTGGTGGGAACAGGACCGGGAAGTACCGATTATTTAAGTCCCAAAGCACTAAGAGTTCTGCAGGAAGCAGATATTATCGTTGGATACAAAACCTACGTTCAACTCATTGCTCCCCTGGTGGAAGGAAAAGAAATTATCAGTACGGGTATGACCCGTGAAGTTGAGCGTTGCCGCGCAGCCATTGCACAGGCTCAAAAGGGACGAAAAGTTGCCCTGGTTTCAAGTGGAGATCCCGGGGTTTATGGCATGGCCGGGCTGGCCCTGGAAATTCTATATCAGGATAAATTGCATGACCTGGTTGAAGTAGAGATCATCCCCGGCATTACCGCTGCTACCGCAGCAGCAGCATTACTGGGTGCACCTTTAATGCATGATTTCGTGGTAATTAGCTTAAGTGATCTTTTAACCCCATGGGAAATTATAGAAAAGAGGCTGGCCCTGGCTGCTCAGGGAGATTTCGTAATAGTACTGTATAACCCGGCCAGTCATAAGAGAAAATTTCAAATTCAGAGGGCCAGGGAAATCTTGCTTCAATATAAAAATGCGAGCACGCCGGTAGGGATAGTTCGCCAGGCTTATCGCGACGGGGAAGAAGTAGTAATAACAGATCTGGAAAATCTACTTTCTTACTCTCTGGATATGTTCAGTATTTTAATCATTGGTAACAATCAAACTAAAAAACTGGATAACTACCTGGTTACACCCAGGGGATATGTGCTATGATTCTGGTTTTGAGCGGAACTGCCGACGGGCGCTTGATTGTTCAGGACCTTATAAATCATGGCTACAATGTTCTGGCTTCAGCAACCACGCCTTATGGTGGAGAACTATTGGCCCGGCACGGTGCCGAAGTCATTACCGGCAAACTGTCCATAAATGATATGGTAGCCCTGATTAAGAATCGCCATATTAAGCTTCTGATTGATGCCACCCATCCCTACGCCCAGCAGGTATCAGAAAATGCCCGTCAGGCCTGCGCCAGGACGCAAATTCCCTATTTACGTTACCAGCGTGAGGAAAGCAGCCTGCCCCAGCACCCGCTAATTCATTGCAGCAACAGCTACGAGGAAGCAGCCCAACAGGCCGTAAGACATGGTAAAGTAATTTTCCTGACCACGGGTAGCAAAACTCTAAACATCTTTTTAAACACCGCCCGCCAGCATGGAGCACGACTGGTAGTACGGGTGCTCCCTGAACCAGAAGTGATCCAGCACTGCCGGCAGCTGGGGCTGAGCCCTGCCGATATTGTAGCCATGCAGGGTCCCTTTAGCCTGGAATTGAATCGTGCCCTGTTTAAACAATATGAGGCAGAGGTAGTGGTTACCAAGAACAGTGGTACCATAGGGGGAACGGATACCAAGGTTGCCGCAGCATTGGAACTTGGTTTGCCGGTAGTGATAATTAGCAGACCCCGGGTACCGGATAATTCTGTAACCAGCCGACAGGAATTGTTGAAAAGAATTAATAACGAAAGGATGTTGCATAGGCTATGAAGACAGGAATCATTCTTCTGGCCCATGGTAGCCGCCTTCCAGAGGCCCAGGCCACCCTGCAGGATTTAAAGGAACTGGTAGCCAGGGATGGTTCTTACGATCTGGTGGAGGGAGCATCTTTACAATTTAACCAGCCGGATTTACCGGCAGCCCTGGCTACGATGTCAGCCATGGGAATGAAAAAAGTTGTGGTAGTCCCCCTTTTTCTCTCCCAGGGGATACATATGAAAAAAGACATACCCGAAATTTTAGCCAGGGAAAGAACTCGCTATCCCCATATGGATATTGTCATGACCGGTCATATCGGTGCCCACCAAAAATTGGCCGAAATAATAATAGAACGAATCCAGGAGGTTAACGAAGGGCATGGAATTATTTAATCCTGCAGCCATTGAAAGGGAGAGCATGCGCATAATTGAAGAAAACCTGCCCGACCTGGCTACGCTACCAGCAGGGGAAAGATCTATCATCAAGCGTGTTGTGCATACCACCGGTGATCTGTCCTGTGCCCGGTTAATACGCATTCACCCCCGGGCCGTGGAAAGTGGTTTGCGTGCTCTTAAAGCAGGAAAACCCATTCTCACCGACGTAAACATGGTCCGCAGTGGCCTTATCAAAAACCGCCTGGCATCTCTGGGAGTGGAAGTAATCTGCCTGATCAACCACCCCGAAGTAATTAAATATGCCCAAATGAGGGGAACCACCCGGGCCATGGTAGCCATGGAACTGGGAGTTCCCAAAATAGAAGGGGGTATTATAGCTATAGGCAATGCCCCTACGGCTCTTTTTACCTTGTGCCGCCTAGTATCTGCAGGACAGGTCAGGCCTGCTCTGGTAGTCGGAACACCTGTAGGTTTTGTTGGTGCAGCTGAATCCAAAGAAGAATTAATATCCCTTGGGATACCATATATTACCATGGTCGGTACCCGGGGTGGCAGCACTATAGCCGCAGCAATAATTAATGCTCTCCTGCTAATGGCTTAAGTCTCACTTTACCTGAATATCTGTGTATAATTCCTCCCCGGCTTGTCCAAAATAGTTAATAGCCGGAAAGGAGGACACAATGGGCAGTAGACTAACCAGATATGCTGGCGCGGTAACTATAATTGTTGCACTGACCTGGCTTTTAGCAGCAAAACAGGTGGAAGCCAGCACATCATGGGGAAATGAAAATAACCTGACCAGCTACAAGTGTATGCTTTGCTACACCGTCAGGCCAGGAGATACGCTGTACAAAATTGCCAGGGTTCATAATGTTTCCCTGGCCAAATTAATGGAAACTAACAAACTCAGGGATTCTTTAATTAGACCTGGTGATGTGCTTTTGGTACCGGATCGGTTTAGCGAGCTTCCAGCGGTAATTTCCCGCGGAGGTATATCCAGGGAGGATTTACTGCTCCTGGCCAGGTTGATTCATGCCGAAGCCAGGGGAGAAAGTTTTACCGGTCAGGTAGCCGTGGGGGCTGTAATCCTTAACCGGCTGGCCAGCCCGGGTTTTCCCAAAACCATCCGGGAAGTAATTTTTCAGAAAGACAACAATGTCTTTCAGTTTTCACCGGTTCAGGACGGCTCCATATATCTGGAACCTGACGAAACGGCCATTAATGCTGCTCTAGAAGCCCTGGCTGGAAGAGATCCCACCAACGGCGCCTTATTTTTCTACAACCCGCATACAGCCACAGACCGCTGGATTCGTACCCTGCCTGTGGTGACCCGTATAGGCAACCATGTATTTGCCACAAAGATTTAGAAGAGCCGGTAACTAAGCCGGCTCTTTCCCTTTTGGAAAATACAACTCCCTCACCAGAATGTTTACCGATTTAACAACCAGGCCAGTCATTTCTTCCACCCGCTCTTTTACAGCCAGCTGGATTTCCCTGCCTACTTTGTTCAACACATAGCCATAGTATAAAACAGGATGCAATTCAATAAATACCCCATCTGTCTCCCTTTTAATATACACTCGACCAGAACTTTTAACTCCCGGAACTTCTTCAGCCACCCTGGATATAATAGCCACCAGAGCTCCGGTGGTAATTGTTAATTTGCCGTAACAGGTAAAGGCAGGGCGTACCACTGATTGTTCCAGCCAGCTCCGCTTAACCTGCGGGCTCTGGCGCCCTAAAAAGATCTTTATAGAATCAGCAAATATTTCAGGAAACCTCTTTTTAACCTCCACCGTAGGAGCTGGAATGACATGTTTACTGTAACGGGCGCGCATGTTGAGGGCTTGACGAATTTCCCGAGGAGAAGCTATCTCTTCAATGTTAATGACCCTGGAAACTGATGGCAAACCCAACCTGAAAGCAATTTTTTCCACCATCTCCAATGAAGTACCAAGTATTAGAACCCGAGAAGGTTTTGCTTCTTCCAGCACTGCTCTGGCCTGCCGGGCATGCTCTTCATCCATGAAAAGAGCAGTTTTTATAGCACCAATACGGGTAGGCTGTCGCTTTGCCGATATCCCCCCTAAAATGCGGTTGCCTTTAATTAAAAGTCCGTCGTCAATGATTAATTCCGCACCACATTCGTGAGCAGTTGTAATAGCCCGGTGACTTTTTCCGGTACCGCTTGGACCGACAAGGGCATAAACTTCCACGTTATTCCCTCCAGTTTAATTTCATAAAAATTCTTCTACATAAATAACCCTCTTTCCTTTTCTCTGATATGTTAGCAGGGCCGCCGCTCCCTTCCTATGCGCAAAATTGATGCGAAGAGGGACTGGTTAATGAAATAAACATGCGGAAAGAATTTTTGTAATAATTTACATCATTAAAGGATCTTCCCGGGGAGATGGAGAAAAAAGAATTTATGGAAAACCAGAAGGGTGGGACATCCTTGTCATATAAATTTGCTTTACTCCTGGGTCAACAGTTTAACCTTCAAGAACAAGAAATTTCCCTCTTAGGTAAAAATATCCGGCAATTTTCCCGCCTGGAAAGGCGTATTTATTTTAAACAATTAAAACCAAGGGAAAAAGAGTTTAAACTTTTCTTAAAAGAAAAATTTGCTCTCCTGGATAAAGAAGAACGACAAACGTGGTTGGATACTACGGTACAAAGCCTCCTGGAAAAAGGAGGGGATCCCGACCTGGCTGATAGCCTGGTCATGGATGTAATCGGCCGGCTAGAAGTTTACAAGAATCTGCGCGAAAAGGCAGAGAATGAAGGTATTCGTTTAAAAGCACTGACTAATTTTGGCGGGCTATCCATGGTTCTTTTCCTGGTAGTAATCATTACAGCCATTATTCTGTATTTAAAAGGACACTAGGGTGCTGATAAAATTAAGGGACGGGGTAGAGGGAGAAATGATCAAACAGCTTAATGCTTTAAACGAAGCAAGACTTAAGTTTAAATCACTAATCGCTGAACCTGAACTAATTACCTTACGTACCGGAGCCACCTTTGATAACAACAAAAAAATATTTTCGTTGACTTACTTCGGGCAGGATTATTTAATCGATTTTGCCGGTAATGTTTACAAACAAGGAAACTGTAAAGAGGTATCTTATAATGATCACACCTTGATTCTCCAGTATCTCTGTTCGGCTAGCGGTTTGCCACCCCGCGGTAAGTGGTTATCCTTTTTGGAATTACCGTATGGAGCCCTCCATAATGCCCCCTTTTATACCGACGCTCTAAAACCCCTGGCAGAAGCTTTTGGCACCAGAATGGATGATTTTTATCGCGCCACAAAACACCTGGGGGGGACACCTGTTAATATGGGAGATGCTGGTGCCATAATCCCGGCTTTACCCAAGCTTCCTTTAGCCGTGACCATCTGGTCCGGTGACGATGAATTTCCACCCCGGGCAAATATCCTTTTTGACTCCGTCGCGCCAACTCATCTAACCACTGCTGCCCTCTGGGTACTGGGTGTAGAACTGGCCCATAAACTTATAACGTATATCAAACCGGAAAGGCAAGGCTTAAACTGGCTAGGAAAAACCCTTGACTTTTCTTAAACCATATAGGATAATATACTTTGCGAACGGGATGTAGCTCAGTTTGGCTAGAGCGCACGGTTCGGGACCGTGAGGTCGCAGGTTCAAATCCTGTCATCCCGACCAGAAAAACCCGTAAACCCTGTAAAATCAAGGGTTTGCGGGTTTTAACTTTGCCCCAAAATTTAACGATATCAAATGTTTTCCCGGTAGTTAATCCATGATATAATTTTCTTGGTTAAATTCCGGTTATTTTTAGAAGGAGGGGATGGTTTTGAAGCTGCTGATCATGGGGCCTCCAGGAGCCGGCAAGGGTACCCAGGCCGAAATGCTTGTAAAGGAACTGAATATTACCCACATTTCTACAGGAGACATGTTCAGAGCAGCAATTAAAGAAGGCACAGTAATGGGGAAAAGAGCTAAAGAATATATGGACAAGGGTGAGCTGGTGCCTGACGAAGTTGTTGTAGGAATGGTAAAGGATCGCCTCCAAAAACCCGATTGTGAAAAGGGCTTTCTCCTGGATGGATTTCCCAGAACCCTGGCCCAGGCCCAGGCACTTGATGAAACTCTCCAGGATATGAATATACAGCTTGACGCAGTAATTAACATCGCTGTACCCAGGGACAAGCTTATGGCTCGCCTCACCGGGCGCCGTGTATGCCGCAGCTGTGGAGCCAGCTATCATATTTTATTCAACCCGCCCAAAGTGGAGGGAAAATGTAATAATTGCGGCGGAGAGCTTTACCAGCGTAGCGACGACAATGAAGAGGCTGTGGCCAACCGCCTGGACGTCTACGAAGCCCAGACACAACCATTGATTGATTACTATGCCGGCAAAGGGCTGCTTAAAAATATTAATGGCGATCAAGAAATAAAGAAAGTACTGGAGGATATCCTGGCTTGCCTTAAAGCAAAATAAAGTTTAAATAAACTAGATAATTTCGCTTTCCAGCCCCCGAATTAACGGGGGCACATTTTACTTCAAACTACGAAAGGAAGTAGCAGATGCCCTGTTATGCTAATCTGGCCTTGATTTACGATCTATTAGTATCCGGGGTAGACTATGAAGGATGGATAGATTACCTGGAAGAAATTCTAAGACGATTTAATTATCGCCCCTGTACCGTACTCGATCTGGCCTGCGGTACGGGAAATACTACTTTACCCCTCGCCCGGAGAGGCTACCATGTTACGGGACTGGATCTATCCCCATCCATGATAACTGTTGCCAGCAAAAAAGCTATAGAGCAAAAACTGAAAGTAAATTTCATAACCGCCGACATGCGTTCTTTTGAACTTAAAAAACCGGTAGACCTGGTCATTTGTTTCCACGACGGTTTAAATTACCTGGCAGATTATAAAGATATGGAAAAAACTTTTCGGCAGGTTAGAAAAAACCTCGTCGACGGTGGCATGTTCGTTTTTGACCTGAATACCATTCAGTGGCTGGCCGGTAGCACTCCAGATGTAACCGTAATAGACGAACCGGAATATACCCTAATCTGGCGCAGCCGCTATTATCCTGCAAATATTAGTTGGGAAATTGAACTCACAGCTTTTATTAGAAAAGGAGAATACTATCATAAATTCACCGAACAGCACCGGGAATATGGCTATACGGCGGATCAGGTTCGGCAGGCTTTAAAAACGGCAGAACTGAAATACCTAGCATCATACGATGCCTTTTCTTTTAACCCGGTTCAGCCACATAGCAGGCGACACTTTTATGTTGCTCAAAGGAGTTGATTGCGTGACTTATTCAGAAATTCCCCGGGTTGATTATGCAATTATAGGCGGCTCCAGCACATTTAGTCTAAATTTCCCCCAAGATCTTGATTTCCCCGATGTCATGGTTATTGCCGAAAAACTCGTGTTCCCCACACCCTATGGGGAAAGCCCCCCTTTAAAGCTGTTTATTGTTGGAGGAAAAAAAGTTTTAACCGTAAAAATGCATGGCTGGCGCCAAGGGGTAAGCCGGGGCAGGGCTTCTCAACAATTGTTCTGGGTATTACAGAAAGCAGGCGTAAAAAAAATTCTGGCTGAAGGGGGAGTGGGAGCCATCAACCACTTGCTCAAGCCGCGGGATATACTTATCCCTTCAGACTACCTGGATTTTTCCATGCGCAAGGACGTGAGCCTCGGGGGAGAATTCCTGCTCTCTATGCGCCAGCCCGTATGCCCCATCCTTTGTAATGCCCTGTTTCAGGCAGCAGAAAAAAACGCTCCGGAAGGAGGACGTGTTTTTGACCGGGGAATTTATGCCGTTACCGATGGACGTCATTTTGAAAGCCCGGCCGAAGTTGCCATGCTGGGCCGCCTGGGAGCAGATATAGTGGGGCAGAGCATGTGCCCCGAAGTTTACCTGGCCAGAGAGATTGGCGCCTGTTACGGACGGGTAGATATTGTAACCAACTACGCCGAAGGAGTAAACAGGGATTGGGAACATAGCGAATTGGCCGATATTTTCTATCAGGAGGCACATCGAATGGGAAGTATTCTTCTGGAAGCTATGCGTCATATCAATACTGAGGAAGAATGTGGTTGCGCAAAATTACGTTACCCCACCCTTCTCAAGGAATAAATTACCAGGAAAATCATTGCAGTAAATTTAATATAAGTTTAATATAACAGGGGACCAGGGGGGTGAGAAATAAAAACAAACCACATGGTTATTAGGTAACAAATGTGCATAATTATTATTAAATCATTGAGTACCATTTGGAGCGCCTGTTTTGGCGCTCCAAATTTTGTTTTCCACAATTAAAATGAATGGAGGAATTTTAAAGATTTTGTGGAATTAAGGTACTGTTTAAATTAATTTAATGCTTCCTAGCTCATCCTTAAAAAAAGGAGGTGTGTTCGATCAAAGGAAAAAAGAAAATTTTCTTTCAACATGTCAAGTTAATAAAAAGGAGGTATCACATTTTGCCCAGGAAAGTATGGACCGCTCTTATAGTTGCCCTGCTCAGTATGACCCTGATAATTACGGGTTGTGGTAATCAGGGTAATACTTCATCGGGGGAAAAAGTTATTAAAGTAGGATTTATCGCTCCTCTGACCGGTGATGTGAAAACTTTTGGAGAATCAGCTCAAAAGGGGTTCGACCTGGCCCTGGAACAGGCGGGTTATAAGGCAGGAGATTTCAAAATCGAACCCGTAAAAGCGGACGATCGTAACGATGCCACAGAAGCTGTTAATGTAGCTACTAAATTAATTACCCAGGATGGCGTCAAAGCCATAGTTGGTTCCCTCACTTCCTTAACCACCATCCCTATTTCCAAATTTGCCAACGATAATAAAGTAGTTTTGATTACCGGTACCGCTACCAGTCCCAAGGTTACTGTTGACGATGGTAAACGGAAAGAATATGTCTTCCGGGCCTGTTTCATCGACCCTACTCAGGGTACTGTTGCAGCCAAGTTTGCCCTGGAAGAACTCAAGCTTAAAACAGCGGCCATCCTTTATGACCAGGGCAACGACTATACCATTGGACTGGCCAATAACTTTAAAGAAGCCTTCACTGCCGGTGGGGGCAAAATACTGGCCATGGAAGCCTATGCCAAAAATGATACTGATTTTTCTGCCGTGTTGACCAACATTGCCGAGAAAAATCCAGATATTCTTTATCTGCCGGATTATTACCAGAAAGTCAGCTTAATAGGCAAGCAGGCCAGGGGTAAAGGTATTAAGGCTGTTTTCATCGGCGGAGACGGTTGGGACTCCACCGATCTGGATTACAAAACAATGGAGGGCGGCTATTTTACCAATCACTATTCTGCACAGGATCCCAGGCCTGAAGTGCAAAACTGGGTCAAACAATATAAAGAAAAATACGGTCAGGAACCGGATGCTTTTGCCACTCTAACCTACGACGCTACCAGGCTGCTGCTGAATGCAATTGAAACTGCAAATAGCGACGACCCGGCCAAGATTAAAGAAGCTTTGCAGAAAACCAAGGATTTTTCCATTGTAAGCGGTGAGAAAGTTTCCTTTGACGAAAACGGTAACCCCATCAAGCCGGTAACCATTCTCAAAATTGAAGGCGGCAAGCAGAAATACGTAACAGCTATTAAACCCAATTAAATAAATTAAAAGAGCGGGGAGGGCGGGAAACCCCTCCCCGCATTCAGATTGGATAACTGCAGGAGGGTTTTAAGGAGTGGAACATTTCCTGGAGCAGGTCTTAAACGGCTTTCAATTGGGTCTGATGTACGCTCTAATTGCCCTTGGTTACACCATGGTTTACGGCGTAGTACAGCTAATTAACTTTGCCCACGGGGATGTATTCATGGTGGGAGCTTTTCTCGGTTATTTTGGCTTTGCTGTCTGGGGACTACCTTTGCCCCTGGCCATACTTTTAGCCATGGCATCCTGTGCTTTGCTCGGAGTAGTTATCGAACGTATAGCTTATCGTCCCTTGCGCTACGCACCGAAAATTGCAGCTTTAATCAGCGCCATCGGTGTATCCCTTTTTTTAGAATACTTCAGCAGCCTCAAATTCGTTTTTGGACCCAACTACCGGGTAGTACCGCGGCCATTCCCTGAAATACAATGGAAAATTGCTGGCCTTACTGTAACCAATATTCAAGTTATTGTTTTTGTAGTTGTGCTGATAATGCTTATTCTTCTCCAAATCCTGATATACCGTACAAAAACCGGTATGGCCATGCGTACAGTGGCTGTGGATCATAACGCTGCCCGGTTAATGGGAGTAAACGTTGATACCACCATTTCTATCACTTTTGCCATCGGGTCAGCCTTTGCCGCCCTGGGAGGTGTTCTGTACGCCATCGCTTATCCTCAAATCCACCCCTTCATGGGCATCATGCCCGGGCTGAAAGCCTTCACTGCTGCTGTACTGGGTGGAATAGGAATCATTCCGGGGGCGGTACTGGGAGCGCTCATTATGGGACAGGTAGAAACTTTAACTTCCGCCTATATATCCTCACAAATGCGTGATGCTATCGCCTTTGCTATCTTGATCCTGGTTCTTTTGTTCCGGCCTACAGGACTGCTGGGCCGCACAGAAACAGAAAAAGTATAACATAGTATGCAGGTGGAGGAATACTATGAAGTTATCACGCAATACTCTTTTCTTCTTCATAGGGTCGGCGATTTTCTATGCCCTGGTTAAGATAATGCAGTTTAACGGAATTTTAACCCCCTACTGGCAGCTGGTACTGGACCAGGCACTGATTATTGTTATTGGTGCTTTAGGCCTTTCCATTATCTATGGGTTTACCGGGCAATTTTCACTGGGACATGCTGCTTTTTATGGTATAGGTGCCTATACGGCCGGAGCACTGGATAAGGTTTATGGAAATGGTAACATGTTATTTTTCTTCCTTTCCCTACTGATTGGAGCCCTGGTAGCAGGTCTGGTAGCATTTCTCATAGGCCTGCCTATTCTAAGATTGCGTTCCGACTATTTGGGCATTGCTACCCTGGGATTTGGTATAATTGTCAGGGTGGGCATGGAAAACGGTAACAAGTTGTTTCCTGTTCTTGGCGGAGCAACAGGTATGAGCGGAACACCCCAGCTAGCACAATTTGATTTGATCTTTATCCTGGCATTGATTATAATTCTGCTAGTACGCAATTTTATTTTCTCTACCTATGGCCGTGCATGTATCTCCATTAGGGAAGATGAAATTGCCGCCGATGTAATGGGCATTGATACCACCCGATACAAGATTTTGGCCTTTGTCCTGGGCTGTGCTTTAGCAGGCCTGGCTGGAGGTATTTATGCCCACCGTTATCCTTTCCTGCATCCGGCCTCTTTTGACTTCCTGAAATCCTTTGACTTCCTCTTGATTGTAGTGCTGGGTGGCCTGGGGAGTATGACGGGTACCATTATAACAGCAATAGGCTGGGTCTTTTTGCTGGAAGTTTTACGTGTAGTCCTGGGACAGGATTTTATCGACTGGCGGGGAGTTATTTATGCCCTGATTTTAGTCGTCTCGATTATTGTAAGACCACAGGGGCTTTTCAGTGGTAAAGAATTTCGGCTACTGGTACCCGAGCAATTAAAAATGGCAACCGGAAAGGAGCGCACCTATGCCGGTTTTGGAAATTGAAAATTTATCTAAAGCCTTTGGTGGCCTTAAAGCAGTAAACAATTTTTCCCTGGCCCTGGAAGAAGGGGAAATTGTTGGACTTATTGGTCCCAATGGCGCAGGCAAAACGACAGTTTTCAATCTGATTACAGGTCTTTACAAACCTACTTCCGGTACTATACGCTTTCTGGGGGAAGAAATTAGTGGCTTACCTCCTTTCAAAATTTCCCAGCGAGGCATAGCCAGGACTTTCCAGAATATCCGTCTCTTCAAAGGTAATACGGTTCTGGACAATGTACGGGCCGTATTTCATCCCCGTATAAAATATAACTTCTTTGATGCTCTTTTGAGAACGCCGCGGTTTACTGCTGAAGAATTAAGGGTTACCCAAAAAGCAATGGAACTGCTTGAGGCTTTAAACCTGGATAAACGGGCAAACGAAAAAGCAGCCAACCTGGCCTACGGTGATCAGCGGCGTTTGGAAATTGCCCGCGCACTGGCCACACAGCCCAGGCTGTTACTACTGGACGAACCAGCAGCGGGAATGAACCCGGCAGAAGTGAGACATATGGTTCAACTGATCCGTTTTATTAAAGAAAAATATAAACTGACTATATTACTAATTGAACATCAAATGGGTATGGTTATGAACCTATGTGAAAGGCTTGTAGTTATGGATTTTGGACAGATTATTGCTAAAGGTACCCCTCTTGAAATTCGAAATAACCCTGTTGTACTGGAAGCCTACCTGGGTAAGGGGGCGACTGTAGCTTGATCCTGCAGGTGAAAGATCTGGAAGTTTATTACGGTTCCATCCGGGCATTGCAGGGAATCTCCTTTCATGTATCCAAAGGAGAAATAGTTACTCTTATAGGAGCCAATGGAGCTGGAAAATCCACCACCCTGCGGACTATTTCTGGACTTCTAACTCCCAGGCAGGGAGAAATATACTTCCAGGGTCAAAAAATTAATCGCATTCCAGCACACCAAATAGTAAAAATGGGTATCTCCCACGTACCTGAAGGTCGGCAAATTTTCCCCAATCTCACCGTTATGGAAAACCTGCTTATGGGAGCATATACCCGCCGGAACCGGTCCGAGATCCAGGAAACCCTGGAAGAAGTTTTTACCCGTTTTCCCCGTTTGAAAGAACGAGCCAGGCAGCTTGCTGGTACCCTTTCTGGTGGGGAACAACAAATGCTTGCCATGGGCCGGGGATTAATGAGCAAACCTACATTATTAATTCTCGACGAGCCATCCATGGGGTTGTCTCCTCTGCTGGTCGAAGAGATATTTGAAATTATAAAGAATATCAACCAGCAAGGAACCACAATACTGCTGGTGGAACAAAATGCATATATGGCCCTGCAGATAGCTCACCGGGCATATGTACTGGAAACTGGTCGTATAGTTTTAAGTGGTACTTCTAAAGAGGTGCAATCCAACCCGCAAATTCGCAGCGCATATTTAGGTGAAATAGAAAAGGGGGATTAAAATGTACGACGTAGTTATAATCGGGGGGGGACCTGCAGGCCTGACAGCTGGAATCTATGCTGCACGAGCCAAACTTAAAACCCTGTTAATAGAACGGGGAATGACAGGCGGACTGGCAGCTACAACAGAATTAATTGAAAATTATCCGGGTTTTAGCGAGGGAATCGGAGGCCCGGAATTAATGAGTCGCATGGAAGCTCAAGCAAGGCGTTTTGGTCTGGAAATTTTAAATTCCAATGTTGAGACCCTGCAAAAAGAAAATCTATCTTTTATAATTAAAACTGAAGATACAGAACTGTTAACCCGTACAGTGATTATAGCCACCGGAGCCCAACCCCAAAGGTTAAACGTAAAAGGTGAAGAAACATTTCATGGCCGGGGCGTCTCATATTGTGCCACCTGTGACGGAGCTTTCTTTAAAGATAAACATGTAGCAGTAGTAGGCGGTGGAGATGCCGCGGTAGAGGAGGCCATGTTCTTAACCAGGTTCGCCCAAAAGGTATTTATTATCCACCGACGTGGGGAATTAAGGGCCACCAAAATTGTACAGGAACGGGCGCGGCAAAACCCGCGGCTGGAATTTATATGGCACAGTATTGTGGAAGAGATTACAGGCAATGAAACCGTAAACGGTGTACGGATTAAAGACGTGCGCACAGGTCAAGCGAGGGAGCTGGCTGTTGATGGAGTATTTATTTATATTGGTTATATCCCCAATTCCTCCCTTGTAAAAGAGCTTGTTAAACTTGATGAGCAGGGTTATATCATTACTGATACAAATATGCAAACCAGCTGTCCAGGGATTTTTGCCGCAGGTGATGTCCGGCAAAAATCCCTGCGCCAGGTAGTTACCGCCGTAGCCGACGGTGCCATAGCGGCAGTCAGTGCAGAAAAATATCTTGAACGAAACCGGTAATATAAAAAAAAGCTGTATCGGACTGATACAGCGGAGAAAGGGAGAGGAGATTAGGTTGTTGTCAGCCTTTGCTCTTATTTTAATCTCTTCTCCGGATGGAGAAAAGTATTCCCTGCCTAATGGTTAGATTTGATTCCCAAGCGGAAAATAATAGCTCCTATAATCAGGCGACCCCCTTAATCTGTGGTGGGCCCAATTTTTTTCTTTTAGCAATAACCGTTCGGCAGTTTTAAAAAACCATCTGGTCAACAGCTTTGTCATTTAGCCGTTGAAGTTGCAATAATTTTATATTTAATTGTAATTTTGCGGGGATTATTTGAGATAATAAGGAGGGGTATGAATTGAAGGATCTGGAATCCCTTATGGAAAGGTTCCGTGGCGGTGACCCCAGGGCACTGGCACGTGTAATCAGTTACCTGGAAAATGAAGAATCAGTGGTTGAACAGATTATGGAGCAGATTTATCCTTTTACGGGGAAAGCATATATTATTGGCATAACCGGTTCCCCCGGTGCAGGAAAAAGTTCCCTGGTAGATTGTCTTACCTCTTTATTACGCCAGAAAGGAGAAACTGTAGGTATTGTGGCTGTAGATCCTACCAGTCCCTTCACTGGAGGAGCATTACTGGGTGATCGCATAAGAATGCAAAATCATGCCACCGACCGGGGGGTATTCATACGAAGTATGGGTACACGGGGAAGCCTGGGCGGACTGGCTCATACCACTGCAGATGTTGTTAAGGCCATGGATGCTTTTGGTTTTTCCCGGGTTATTGTGGAAACGGTAGGCGTTGGGCAGGCCGAACTGGACATTATGCATTTGGCAGACACTGTTGTGGTGGTACTAACTCCGGGTGCAGGAGATGCAATTCAAACCATTAAAGCCGGTATAATGGAAATAGCTGATGTCTTTGTCATTAATAAATCAGATCTGCCGGGGGCAGATAAAATCACCGCCGAAGTGGAAATGATGCTGGATATGCAGGGATACCAGCAGAAATGGCGCCCTCCGGTGATAAAGACTTCAACCCTGAGCGGACAGGGAATAGCAGAACTCCTTGAAGCTATTGAAAATCACCGGAATCATCTGCTTCAGGAAAAAGCGCTGGGAGAAAAGCGTTGGAGCCGGGCACGCAATGAAACTCTAGAACTGGCACAACATATCTGGCAACGCATTATTTCCAGGGAACTTGAACATATTCGGCCCATTCTGGATGCTGTTGCCCGGCGAGAAAAAGATCCTTATCAGGGTGCACGCGAAATTACCAGCTATCTATTGAAAAAATATAATAAATAACGATATTTTTTAAAACAAATGTTGGTAAAGGAAAATAAGATGCGCTAAAATAACTACCAAACAATAAAAAGTTTGAAAAAGAAAGGAGCGGGTATTTAAAAGATGAAGGTTACCTTTATAGGTCATGCAGCCTTTTTTCTTGAAGGAGAGGCCAGGATATTAATTGATCCCTTTATTACTGGTAACCCTGTAGCTAATGTTAGAGCTGAAGACCTGCATCCGGACATGATCCTGGTCACCCACGGCCATGATGATCACCTTGGAGATGCGATTGAAATCGCAAAGAGATCGGGAGCAACTATAGTTTCAGTTTTTGAACTGGCCAGTTACTGCAGTCGCCAGGGTGCAAAGGTCCATGGCATGCATATTGGCGGAAGCCATCAATTTGGGCCGGTAAAAGTTAAACTGACACCTGCCTGGCACGGCAGCGGACTGGTTAAAAACGAAACTACTGAATATCTGGGCACTCCCTGCGGTTTTGTTTTTACACTGGATGGGAAAACCATTTACCACGCCGGAGATACTGGATTGTTCGGAGACATGGCCATGGTGGGGCGCCTCCATCCCATTGACCTGGCCCTGCTGCCCATCGGTGATAATTTTACCATGGGCCCCGAAGATGCCCTGGAAGCAGTACGCTTGATTAAACCCAATCTTGTTATTCCAATGCACTACAATACCTGGCCACTGGTGGAACAGGATCCTCAGGAATTTAAGCGGGCAGTAGAAGCACAAACTCCGGCACAGGTAATTATTCTTGCCCCGGGAGAAACCTATGAATTTTAATCCCAACCCCGACCCAACCCGGATGCGCAAACAAGGAGAAAAGCTATTAACAATATTTAGCCAGACCCTCAACCAGTTGCAATCTCTTCCAAACGACCCGCAACTGGCCAATTATGCCGCTTTCCTGCACGGACAAATTTATGGTCTGGCTATTGCTTTACACTTTCTTTTTCCCGGACCTGGTAATCTGGGTGAAAAGGCCGCTTTAATGCTCAGACCCGTTCTTACTGAGCACAGGTGTGAATGCAAAGATCAAAAAGGTATTTGAACAGAAAGGTTACCACATGGAGAGAGTTTGTTAAAACTCTGGGTTACCTCATGGGGGTAGCCTTTCTGTTTATACTTTACTTTAGCCAATTTGATCAAGAAGACTAATTATTTTACCGAAACAAGCAGGGACAATTGGGTGGTTAGCCATCCCCCAAATTTTTGTTATACTGGTTCATCACCTGCATTATATTCGCTAGTAATTGACCCAGGTCCTGATTACCCTGCTTACCAATGGTTTGATGCATTAAATCCATGGCACCAACCAATAAATTCACTAATGTTTCCGGGTTAAGGCTAGCCTTTAATTGTTCCAGCATAGCTGGATCAATATTTTTAATTAATTCACGTATGGATTCCGGCAACATATCCATTTCCATAGGCATTTTTTCCATTTGCTCCACCCTCCTTGACGACTGGTATTATAATATGTATATGTATTTCTTTTTGCCCCACATATAATGTGGAAAAGGATGATGTACCTGTGCCGCATCTGGCAATAGTCTGCGATTTAGAAACCACTGGTTTAAACCCTCTGCAAGACGAAATCATTGAAATAGCCCTTCTCAGGCTGGAAGAAGGAGAAATTACTGATCAATTCCACACCCTTATTCGTCCGAAACAAAAAGTACCGGAAGCTATTCTTCGTTTAACCGGTCTAAGCGAAAAACTCCTGGCCGCATCCCCATCACTGGACGAAGTTTTGCCTCTGATAACAAATTTTCTGGGCAAAAACCCATTGATGGGCCATAATGTTTCCTTTGACCGGAATTTCCTGCAAACAGTAACTGGAATTCCGGTTGTTACCCGGGCTTACGATACCCGCGAACTGGCCCGTATCCTTCTACCCGACGCCCCCAGTTATCAACTGGCTGAACTGTGCCGGTTTTTGGGAATAGAAGTCAAACGTGTTCACCGGGCAATGGATGATGCACTTGCCGCTGTTCAACTTTATCGCCGGTTGCTCGACAAGACCAGAAAAATGGATGGGCAAGTTTTACTATACCTAACCGCATTCTTGCAACAAGCCGGCTCACCCTGGGCAGATGAAATAAGCAGTGTAGCCTTCGAGTCCTGTTCTCAAAAAATAAAGCGTACCCTCTTATTTAAACCCCCTATAGAAGAAATTGAGCAGGATCTGACCTGCCCGCCAGATTTTCCCCAGTCACCACAAGAACTTTTTGATTTACTTAAACCGGGAGGCTCCCTGGCTGTTCACATGGTTAATTACGAGTACCGCCCGCAGCAGTTGCATATGGTAGAGGCTGTAACCCGTGCCCTGGAAGAAGAAAAAATTTTACTCATGGAAGCAGGCACAGGAACGGGAAAATCTATGGCCTATCTTCTGCCGGCACTATACTGGTCTATTTCGCACAAGCAACGTGTTCTCATAGCTACAAGAACTATAAACCTGCAGGAACAGTTATGGCAAAGAGACATTCCCTTAATAAAAACAGCTCTCGGATGGCCTTGCCGCGTGGCACTGGTTAAAGGCAGGCAAAATTATCTTTGTTTACAACGATGGTTAACCATCCTGCAGGCCGGCAACTGGACAGCGGGAGAAGCGGCATTTTATGCTCGCATACTGGTCTGGACACAGCAAACCGTTACCGGAGACAAAAGCGAAATTAACCTCACTGGTTTTGAACAGGAACTCTGGCAGGAACTCTGTTCTGACAGTGAAACCTGTCAGGGCTCCCGTTGCCGCTGGTTTGCCCGGTCATGCTATGTTTCCCGGATTCGTTTTAAGGCTGAAAAGGCTAATCTGATTATAGTCAACCATTCGCTCCTCCTTTCGGACGTCCGGGCTGAAAACCGCTTACTTCCAGAACATGCTGTTCTGATTGTGGACGAGGCACATCATCTTGAGGACGCGGCTACTGAACAACTGGGGGAAACAATTTCACGCTCTGCACTTTTCAGATGGTTAAATAAAGTCAACCGGATACTGGTAAGTATAAAAGAGCTGTCACTACGAGAGAATACCAGCCTGAATTCTTATCATCAAAAATGCCTGGGTGCATACTCCAGGGCTAGACAGGCTGTAGATTTGTTTTTTAATCTTTTGCAAATGATGGTAATCCAAAAATCTCTCGCGGGAGACCAGGATATAGGGAATAAATACGTTGTCCGCCTGCAGCCTGGCTCGGAGGGCGACATTACTAGCATATTGCAGCCCGAACGAGAAAATCTTCTTTTTGCCCTTAAAGACTTGCTTACTGGCCTAAAAAAAATCTCGGAACACATAGAATCTTTCGTGGTAGAGGATGAAGAAAATAATAACCTTACCTGGGAATTTACATGCTTAATTGCAGAGGGTACCAGAATATTAGCAGTTCTGGAATCCATCCTTAAGGGTACTATGGCAAATAGCGTCTTCTGGGTCGAAATAGATAAAGAAGAAAACAACCACTGTTTTCTGCGCGCCGCGCCGATACAGGTAAATAAGATACTTTATGATTATCTATACCAAACTAAAAAGTCAATAGTCTTAACCTCTGCAACCTTAACGGTAGAAAATTCGTTTACTCATTACATAGAGCGCACAGGGCTGGACCTGATTCCCCCTGAACGTATATTAGCCTTGCGGGTGGATTCACCTTTCCAGTATGATTCCCAGGCCCTTTTATGTATTGTAAAAGGGCTCCCCACCCCCGGAAAAGGGAAGGGGGATATCTATTTTTCCACTCTGGCCAGTACCCTTTTAAACCTTGCTGATACTACGGGAGGCCGGATGCTGGTCCTTTTTACTTCCCACCAGGCACTCCGGGAAACTTACCGCCGCTTAAAGCCCGAATGCCTGGAAAGGAGTATCCGTTTACTGGGTCATAACCTTGACGGGAATCAATGGCATATTTTAAAGGAATTTCATAATACAGAAAAAGCCATCTTAATGGGGGCATTCAGTTTCTGGGAAGGGGTAGATCTTCCCGGACCAGCCTTAAACTGCGTGGTTATGGTTAAACTCCCTTTTTGGGCTCCCAGGGTACCGGTAGTAGAAGCACGGCTTGAAGATCTGGCTTCCCAGGGTAAAGACGGCTTTCTCCATTTCAGCCTCCCCCAGGCCATTATTCGTTTTAAACAAGGCTTTGGCCGGCTGATCCGGACAACCAGCGATCGGGGTGTGGTGATAATACTGGATGAACGACTGCTTAACAAAAAATACGGACGCCATTTCCTGAATTCGCTCCCGGTAAAAAATTATATAGAGGGGGACCTTTCCTTGCTTACGAAACAGATTGCACGCTGGCTTAACCCTGATGCGGCATGCCATATTAAGTCAAATAAAGAAATTTAGTTACCAAAACTGTCACATTTCAGCTGTAAGCTCATACTATATTAAGGACGAAAATAGTAAAAGGGGTGAGTTGACTTGCGCGTATATTTCGTGCGGCTGCCATCCTTCATTAGAGCCCTGTTGATGAGGGTCTGGAAATAAGATTAGGGACAGGCCAAGCCTGTCCTTTGTGCTTTTTAGGTGAATGTCTGTGATCTCCGTCATTTCTCCAGCGGGGATTTTTTTTACTCTAAAAGAGGATTTATCTTCGAAACGTCGAAAGTATGCCTTAATAGAGAAATAGCATATATTGTTTTAGCGAAATTGCCCCCCATCATATTCGAAGTTATTTTAAAAAAGAGGGATAAAGGATGAAAGCTATTAGACTAAATCAATGGGAAGACAGGAATTTTATTGAACTTGTAACCCGTGAAAGCGGGCAAGCAGTAGAGAATTGTTATCAGTGCGGAAAATGCACGGCTGGCTGCCCCATCGCCTTTGCCTGTGATTTAATGCCTAATCAGGTAATACGCATGGTGCAAATGGGTCTAAAGGAAGAGGTGCTTCATTGCCAGAGTATCTGGCTCTGCGCATCCTGCGTTACCTGTACGGTTCGTTGCCCGAGAAATATTGACGTGGCCAGGGTGATGGATACCTTAAGAATTATGGCTCGCCATCAGGGTATATCACCCCCGGGCAAAGGCCGTTATGTTGCTTTATTTAATGAAAATTTTCTGGGCTATATACAGAAAAACGGTCGATTATTTGAACTTGCCACGATGGCCATGTTCAATCTAAAAACCGGCCAACCCTTCCGGGAAGCCAGCACGGGGCTGGCCATGCTAAAACGCGGCAAATTAAAGCTTACAGTAACAAAGCCGCGGGGCCTGGATGAAATAAACCGTATTTTTGAGAAAGTACGCCAGGCAGAAAAGGGGGGTAAAAAGTGAAACTTGCTTATTATCCCGGCTGCAGTTTAGAAGCCAGCGGGAAGGAATACGATCTGTCAACCCGGGCAGTGTGTAAACATCTGGGTATAGAATTAATAGAAATTCCTGACTGGAGCTGTTGTGGGGCAACAGCAGGGCATAGCACAAGCCATCTTTTATCCCTGGCCCTGCCTGCTCGCAATTTAGCCCTGGCCGAAGAAATGGGCCTCGATGTCACCGCACCTTGCGCTTCCTGTTACCAGCGACTGGCTTTAACATGTTATGAATTAAAACAAAACCCCCGGCTGCAGAAAGAAATTAATGAAATTACAGGGCGCTCTTTTCAGGGAAAGATCAAAGTAGTTTCCATCCTGGAAGCAATAAATTATATCGGCTTAGAGGGAATCCAAAATCAGGTAGTCAAACCTTTAAAAGGGTTAAAAATTGCCGCCTATTATGGTTGTCTGCTGGTACGGCCACGGAATATCCAAATAGACGATCCTGAAAACCCCCAAATTATAGAAAAAATTATGCAAGCTAGCGGAGCTGAACCGGTGGAATGGCCTCATAAAACAGAGTGCTGCGGAGCTTCCCTGGCCATAAGCAATGAAGATATAGCCACCACCATGGTTTCCCGTATTCTTAAAGCAGCATCCCTATCCGGTGCCCATTGCCTGGTATGTGCCTGTCCCCTGTGTCATTTCAACCTCGATATGCGCCAGTTAAAAGTCAACCGGTTGCAGGGTACCAATTACCAGTTGCCAGTATTTTACTTTACCCAGCTTTTAGGTATAGCCCTGGGTTTAAATCCAGACGACCTGAGCCTGCATACTCACTTTGTAGATACCACTCATGTTTTAAAAATGGTTGGATAGATTATTGAATAAGGAGCGATAGGACATGCAACGCACAGGTGTTTTCGTATGCTGGTGTGGTACAAATATTGGTGCAGTAGTCGATATATCCCGGGTGGTAGAAGCTGTCTCTAAATTCCCCGGGGTGGTATTTGCCACCGATTACAAGTATATGTGTTCTGAACCAGGCCAGGAAACTATTATTCAGGCGGTACGCGAGCATCGCCTTAACCGGGTGGTAGTGGCCTCCTGTTCTCCCCGTCTTCATGAAGCTACTTTTCGCAAGACCCTGAGTCGGGCGGGGTTGAATCCTTATCTACTGGAAATGGCCAACATCAGAGAACAATGTGCGTGGGTACATCAAAAGGAACCGGAAAAAGCTACCCAAAAAGCAATTGAATTAATCCGCAGGGCGGTTTCCAAGGTCAACAAGCTGGAACCTCTATATGAATCCACCATACCCATAACCAAAAGAGCACTGGTCATTGGAGGCGGCATTGCCGGTTTGCAAGCTGCCCTGGACATCGCCGATGCCGGTTACCAGGTCGTCCTGGTGGAAAGGGAACCGACTATCGGCGGGAAAATGGCCATGCTGGACAAAACCTTTCCCACCCTGGATTGTTCAGCGTGAATTAGTACACCCAAGATGGTTGCTGCGGCGCAGCACCCTAATATAACTTTATTTACCTACGCTGAGGTCGAAAAGGTAGAAGGCTACATCGGCAATTTCCAGGTTACTATCAGACAAAAGGCTCGCTCTGTAGACCACAGTAAATGTACAGGTTGCGGTACTTGCTGGGAAAAATGTCCAACCAAAGTGGTAAGTGAATATAACCTGGGATTGGGCATGAGAAAAGCCATTTATATTAGTTTCCCGCAGGCCGTGCCAAACAAGCCGGTAATCGACCGCCAGCATTGCAGGCAGTTTACCAAAGGAAAATGCGGTGTTTGTCAGAAAGTTTGCCCGGCACAAGCAATCGATTACCAGCAGGAAGATCAGCTAATTAAAGAACAGGTCGGCGCTATTGTCGTAGCTACCGGTTACGATTTATTTGAATGGGAACGTGCATACGGTGAATATGGCTATGGACGTTATCCCGACGTAATCAGCGGGTTACAATTTGAAAGGCTGAACAATGCTTCCGGGCCAACAGGTGGAAAAATCTTAAGACCTTCCGATGGGAAAGAACCCAAAACCGTAGTTTTTATCAAGTGTGTGGGTTCCCGGGATGCGGTTAAAGGTAAAGAATATTGTTCCCGAACCTGTTGCATGTATACAGCCAAGCACGCCCATCAAGTACTGGAAAAGATCCCTGATTCCAGGGTCTACGTCTTTTACATGGACATTCGGACCCCCGGTAAAGCTTATGAAGAATTTTACTTGCGTACAGTTCATGAGGGTGCCCGCTATATCCGCGGCCGCGTGTCAAAAATTTATCCTGAAGGTGACCAGCTGGTGGTTATGGGTGTAGATACACTCCTGGGAAGACAAGTTGAAATAGCTGCGGACCTGGTCGTACTGGCTACAGCCATGGTGCCCAGCAGAGAAGCAAATAAACTGGCACGAATTGTGGGTATTTCAACTGATCAAAATGGATTTTTCATGGAAAGCCATCCCAAGTTACGACCGGTGGAAACAAATACTGCAGGAGTTTTCCTGGCCGGCGCCTGTCAGGGGCCCAAAGATATTCCTGATACTGTTGCCCAGGCCAGTGCTGCTGCAGCGAAAGTATGTGCCTTATTCTCCCGCAACGAAATGGCTGTAGACCCCATGATTGCCCAGGTTAATTCAGCCCTTTGTTCCGGTTGCCTGGAATGCAAAAACGTATGTCCTTACCGGGCCATCGAGAAGGCAACGGTTAGTGAACGGGTGGGCAGTAAAGTGATCGAACGAACAGTTGCCAGTGTTAATACCGGGCTCTGCCAGGGATGCGGAGCCTGTACCGTAGCCTGCCGGGCCGGTGCTATTAACCTCAAAGGTTTCACCAACGAGCAACTACTGGCGGAGGTGGATGCGTTGTGTCTGTAAAGCAAGAATGGGAACCTAAAATAATTGGCTTTTGTTGTAACTGGTGTAGTTATGCTGGTGCCGACCTGGCAGGGGTTAGCCGGCTAAGTTATCCACCCTCCATTCGTGTAATCCGTGTGCCCTGCTCAGGAAGAGTCAATCCGGTTTTTATTTTACGTGCCTTCCAGAGAGGTGCCGACGGCGTGCTCGTAAGTGGGTGACACCCGGGGGACTGCCACTATGTTAGTGGCAATTACCATACACGACGACGCTATCTCATTTTTAAACGCTTGCTGGAATATGTGGGCTTCGAACCCGGGCGTTTCCGTGCCCGTTGGATTAGTGGTTCCGAAGGAGCTAAATTTGCCCAGACGGTAGAAGAAATTACGGCTGAAATTAAAGCTCTGGGTCCAAATACCAAGATGAGACAGAAATTGGAGATTCCAAATAAAATTCCCACCGGGGTGAAAGATAATGAGTGATCTAATGAAAGTCCAGGAAAATCTAAGGGACATAGCTCGAAAGTTACTGGTTAATAAAGAAGCCACCCTGGTGATTGGTTATGCTCCGGGCAGTGAAGTGAGCAGGGTAATTCCTGCTTTCATCAGGAAGGAAGAGGAAGTGGACCATTTAATATGGAATCCCCTTTGCGTTAATAATCTAGCTAAATATCTGCTGGATTATAATCAAGAACCGGGTAAAGTGGCGGTGGTTGTAAAAGGGTGTGATTCAAGGGCTATTGTTCGCCTGATCCAGGACAACCAGATTCCCCGGGAAAAAATTATCATCCTGGGCATTCCCTGCCCGGGCTTACTAGATCCGGAAACGGTAGCATCCCGCCTTAACCCCAACACGCAAATTTTATCTGCAAGCTTAAATGAGCAGGCTTTTTCCATACAAACGGAGGAGGGGATTTTTACTTTTTCCCGGAACGAATCTTTACTTGAAAAGTGCCGGAGTTGCGAACATCACACCCCGGTTATTGCAGATTTCATGCTGGGGGAGGAAATTCCTCCGGCTAACCGGGTGGATCCCTTTGAAAAAGTCAAAAAACTGGAAGATTTGCCAGTAAAAGATAGAAGTGATTATTGGGATAAACAGTTTCAACGATGCCTGCGTTGTTATGCCTGTCGCAACGTCTGCCCGGCTTGTACTTGCCGTGAATGTGTATTTGACCAGGCAGAACCGTGCTGGATAGCCAAAGCCAATAACCTTTCGGAAAACACTGCTTTTCACCTTATCCGGGCTTTTCACGTAGCTGGACGATGTGTGGACTGTGGTGAGTGCGACCGGGTATGTCCAGTAAATATACCCCTTACGCTTCTAAACCGGAAGATCCTGAAGGACATCAAAGATCTGTTCAACGTCCCCACTCCGGGTACAAATTTAAATGAACTACCACCTCTGGGCTCATTTACCAATTCCGATCCCGATGAATTTATGTAGAGGGGGACAACTGCGATGAATGCTTATATCATTACCAGGGATAATTTAAGAACCTGGATCGATGCCCTGATCAGGGATTATACTTTAGTAGCTCCTGTTAGAGAGGAAGAAAAGGTTTCCTTATTTAAACCAGTAGGGAGCTTTACCGAAATAGATTTGAATTATACCAACAGCACGATTTCCCCCAAAGGCTGGCTTTTCCCCCAAACGGAAGAAATGTTTTTCTTTTTCACCAGCGACAACCAGGTTAACCTGGAGGATGCTTGTAAACCCGGAACAACCATCCTCTTTGGGCTTCGTCCCTGTGATGTAAAGGGAATCATAGCCCTTGATCCGGTTTTTAATGGCACCTATCAGGACTGCTACTATCAGATGCGCCGCCAGAACACCATTTTAGTATGTTTATGTTGCACCCGGGTAGAACGCCACTGTTTCTGTAATTCCATGGGTGGAGGACCCACCAACGGGGAAGGGGCCGATCTGTTACTAACAGAAATGGAGAACGGCTACGGCATTGAAGTATTGACCTCCCGCGGTGAAGAACTGGTCAACAAATACCACCAACTCTTTGCTGTCGACGGAGATAACCGTGTAAGTAAAACCCGCGATGAAATGGGTAAAAAATTGGCCAGCCAGTTTTCTCGAAAGGTAGATATCTCCGGCATAAAAGAATTTCTGGATCAGCATTTTGAACTACCTTACTGGAATGAACTTGCTCAGCGTTGTTTGGGCTGTGGTATTTGCACTTTTATCTGTCCCACCTGTCACTGCTTTGATATTTTCGATCAAAGCCCGGACGGGGAATCGGGAGTAAGATCACGTTGCTGGGATTCCTGCATGTTCAGCCATTTTACACGGATGGCGGGTGGACATAACCCCCGACCCACAAAAAAGGAACGCATACGCAATCGCTTTTTACACAAGCTGAAATATCACCGTGACCGCTATAATCTGGATGGATGCGTCGGTTGTGGTCGATGTATAAACAAGTGCCCGGTTAATATTGATATACGCCAGATCATTGCTGACCTGCAGGAGGTGGCCCGGTATGACCAATTGCCGCTCTCATAATCCTTTAAAACCTTTTCCAGCCACCATTATAAAGGTTATCGATGAAACTCCGGATGTAAAAACATTTCAAATGGTCTTTGATAATCCAGAGGTAATGGAAAATTTTAAGCAAAAACCCGGACAGGTGGCTCAAATTTCAGTATTTGGGGTGGGAGAAGCCACTATATCCATTACTTCCTCGCCTACCAGAAAAGGCCTTTTAGAATTTAGCGTAAAAAAGGTGGGAATGTTGACCAGTGCCTTACACCGCCTGGAACCGGGTTGCAAAGTGGGCATTCGCGGTCCCTATGGTAATCATTTTCCATACGAAAAAATGAAGGGTAAAGACCTTCTGTTTATAGGTGGCGGTATAGGCCTGGCTCCTTTAAGAGCGTTAATTGACTTTGTGCTGGCCGAGGAAAACAGGAAAGACTACGGAAATATAGAGATTATTTATGGTGCCCGATCTGTAGACGATCTTTGTTTCAAATACGATATCCTGGAACGCTGGCCTCAAATGCCGGGTACTAAAGTCTATACCACTATTGACCGGGCTGAGCAGGGGTGGGAGGGACACGTAGGGTTTGTACCGGCATACCTTGAGGAAATTAATCCTACTCCGAAAAACAAGTATGCCATTACCTGCGGACCGCCAATTATGATTAAATTTGTACTGCAGGCCCTTGAAAAGATGGGTTTCTCTGACGATCAGGTCATTACCACCCTGGAAATGAAGATGAAGTGCGGCATAGGTAAATGTGGTCGATGCAACATCGGTAGCAAGTACGTATGCCTTGATGGCCCGGTGTTCTACCTGAGCCAGTTAAAGCAATTGCCTCCGGAGTTTTAGCTTCCCTGCTAATATTATTAATCACAGGCAATCTAAAAATGGGGTAGCCACCCTCCGGGAAAAGAAAAAGACACCGTTTATAGTAAGGCCGGTGTCTTTTTTATCAGGTATATCTGCAGGACTCTTTTTTTAAGTACGGGGTAATATTACTTGAAAGCTTTACTGGACCAGTAAGAGGGTTTACAATAATACCGGAGAACTATACAATGATTAATCCTGATCGCTGAAACCCACCCCCAGTATCCCCCCCAGGGCACCGGCTACTATAGCCAAAATCAATTTCTGGATTAATGATACGGGTAATATTGGGGAGGGGAACAGAATACTGGCCAAGAGCCAGGAGATAATGAAAAATAAGAGGGCCACTCCCAGGCCGTGAAACAAACCACGATTTCCGGCCCGGCTGGCGGCAGAACAAGCACCTATCAGAATACTCAGAAAAAATAAACCTGCAGCAAACCACGGTAAACTGCTCTCAGGGAGCCTGGTAAAATAATATCCCGTGCCTATTAATGCACTGCCCAGAAAGGATACCGCCAGTCCCAACAGAGTGCCCCGGAAGACTTCCCCAATGTTAAAGGAGCCAGAAGTTTCATTATTAATCAAGTTAATCACCTCCTTTACTTTTATTTTCATCTATAATTCTTTATTTAGGATAATATGACTAATTTGGTTCAGGAGTGGAAAAATGGCAGATCAAATTGTGGCCTATTCACTGGGACAAAACTTATACCTTAATATTACTAACCGATGCACAAATAATTGTCTTTTTTGTATACGACATACCCCCCGGGGCATCGGTTATAATCTCTGGCTTAAATATGAACCATCTCCGGAAGAAGTACTTGCTGCAATTAAAGAACCTGCCAGTTACCAGGAAATAGTGTTCTGCGGTTACGGCGAACCGTTATTACGTCTTGATACAGTTAAAAAAATAGCCAGCCATTTAAAAAAAAAAAGATGCCAAAATAAGAATTAACACAAACGGACAGGCCGGACTCATCTATCAAAAAAATATTGTTTCAGATTTAAAGGATCTGGTAGATATTATCTGTATTAGCTTGAACGCGCACTCAGCCAGCAGTTATCTTAAAATATGCCGGCCAGTATACGGAGAGAAAGCTTACCAGGCCGTACTAGATTTTGCCCGCTCCTGTGTTGGGCAAATTCCCAGAGTAATTCTCTCCGTTGTAGATTGGCCAGGGGTGGATGTGGAAAAGTGCCGGGAGATTGCACGAAAGCTTGGAGCAGAATTTCGCCTGCGAAAATTCTCTGGAAACTAGAAGCACGCACCCTTTATACTTCCGGGCTTCCATTGTTTTTTGGATTCTTGCCTGCATTGACCTTCCCGGGAGAATTTTTACGAGAGAAAGGAGTGGGATCATCTACAAAGTCGTGTTCCCACTGACCATCAAGGTTAATCATGGTGGCAGATCCCGTAGCTTCAGGAATAAATGCATCTCCTCTAGCAAAGGGCTGTTTTTGTCTTTCTTTTTCTTTATCCATCTCTTTTTCACCTCAATTTAAACCGGTGTAGTTTTCTAACCAGCTTTTATCTTCACCCGCTGAAATTGTTTTTATGCGCAGGGGAAACCAACCCGTATACTATAAAGGGATATAATAAAGATAGGTGGCCGCACCCTAACTTTCAGGAGGTGCAATACTTTGGCGGTACAAAAAACAATTCTTACGGTTGAAGGAATGTCCTGCAACCATTGTAAAGCGGCAGTGAAAAAAGCTTTAAAAAAAATTGAAGGTGTGGAGGAAGTAAATGTTGATCTGGTTGGGAAAAAAGTCTCAGTTATTCATACTCCGGAAATAACTACGGAAAAGCTTGCTGAGGCAATAGAAAAAGCAGGCTACCGCGTCAATTCCTAGTTTTTTAATCGTGGAGGGAAATTAATATTCCCTCCTTTTGTATTATGTCGTAAGAAGTGAGTTTTTGATGGAATAAAATTACATTTACTTGGCAGGAAATTTCAGGTTAATCGAGAAATTGAAATTAACTAAAAACGTTAAAAAGGAGCGATACAGATGTGGAACCCGCTACTTGCTCTAAAACGCCAGAACACTATGGCTGTTTTATGGCATGTAGGGGCCCGCATCCTGGAAGCCCTGGGAGCCGAGGAACAGGCCCTTCGTTTTATAGACCGGGCTATGCAACTTCACCCCGGACAAACAATGTTCCATCTCCATGCAACCAGGTTATGCCTGAAACGGGGCCGACTGGATCGGGCAATCTTACACTGGAAAAGAGTAGCTGGCGAACAGGGTAAAACCAGCCTCCTTTACTGGCTTAATCGTTCGAACCAGCTGGCTAAAACTTCGCGATTATTTTCTCAATACAGTTTTTATAACTATCATAAAATTTCTAAAACTGGCATTGAGGAAAAAAGAACATCCCCTAAAAAACTGTGGGGTCAAATTGAAAATATGTTTCTAAAAAGAAATGATATACCATCGCTGTATGAAGTTGGTGTTCAGTTGCTGGAAATGGGAAAAGCTGAACAAGCCCTAACCGTTCTCCGGCAAGTTCAACTCTCTCAAGGGGCAAGTCCCGAACTATATCTGAACATGGGACTGGCAGCCAGCAAACTTGGCCGTCACGAGGAAGCTGTAGAATATTATCAGCGAGCACAAGCAGGAGGTCTGAACAGTGTAGAAGTAATGAATAATAAGGGATACAGCCTATCCCATTTGGGGCGATATGAGGAAGCCATTGCCTGCTATGAACTGGCTAAAAAAATGTGTCCCGGTGACGCAGCAATCCTGTCAAACCTTGCTTCCTGTTATCACAGGTCAAGGTTATATCAAAAAGCTATCTCTTGTTACGGGAATGCCCTTCGTTGCGGGTTAAATGATGCTACTACCTTAAATAACTACGCCCTTTGCCTGGATGAAATAGGAAGGGAAGATGAAGCCATTCAGTTATACGACCGCGCCCTGGCCGATGACCCTGAAAATCCTGTAATTCTCCTCAATAAGGCTGCATGTCTGGTTAAATTAAAACGTTATAATGAGGCCATAATTATATGTAAACAAATTCTTGCCAACCGGCCCGGTTGCCCGGAAACATGGGGTATGCTGGGTAATGTTCTGAATGAGATGGGGCAGGCAGCGGAAGCTGTAGAATGCTATAACCGGGCTCTGGGTCTGATATAAAAAAGACGGGCAGATAAGTTTAAACATCCATGTTTATAGGCGGTCATTCGTGATGAAATGGCCGCTTTTCTTATAATATCGGCCTGGAAACACGGAAACACCTTTGAGCACCATCATTAAAGATAATAGAAGGACGATCGGGAAAAGTGGCGAAATAGTTAAAATCCAGGTGGCTGTGTTATACTACTCGTTGGAGGAATTCATGATATGTACCGTTTAACAATAATCGAACGTTTTGCTGCTGCCCACCGCCTATTTAATTATCAGGGTAAATGCGCCCGCCTGCACGGACACACATGGACTGTTGAAGTGTCAATAGAAGGAAAAAAATTAAATTCCTGCGGAATGCTTATTGATTTCGGAGAGCTAAAAAAAATGACCAGCACGGTTATAGAAGAGCTTGATCATAGCTACTTAAATGACTTGCACCCATTTAACAAGCTTGATAATAACCCAACTGCGGAAAACCTGGCCAAATATATTTATCACCAGCTAAAAACTTTACTACCTTCTAATTTGACCATAGCTGAAGTACGGGTTTGGGAATCCCCCGATGCCTGCGCCAGTTACCGGGAGGATACAGGACTATGAAAAGTGTAGTTTTGCTATCCGGTGGCCTTGATTCTACCGTTTCCATGGCCCAGGCTTTAATCGAAGGAGAGGTACAACTTTGCTTGACTATAGATTACGGCCAGCGGGCGGCAGCAAAGGAAATAGCTGCTGCCCAAGCCCTGGCTGCCCATTATAACCTGGCTCACCGGGTTATAAACCTACCCTTCCTGGCTGATGTTACTACCACTTCTCTGGTCAATACGAAAGAAATCATACCGGAACCCGAAGGAGAGCTGGATAACCCTCAGCAGGCCAGAACCAGGGCAAAAGCAGTATGGGTGCCCAATCGCAATGGCCTGTTCATAAATATTGCTGCCTGCTTTGCGGAAGCCCTGGGATGTGAGCAGGTGGTAACCGGTTTTAACCGGGAAGAAGCAGCTGCATTTCCCGATAACAGCATTGATTTCATCGAAGCAATTAACCTTTCTCTATCATATTCCACAGCTAACAAGATACGTGTAGTTAGCTATACCGCCAGGTTAAATAAGTCAGAAATAGTACGCCTGGGGCAACGTCTTAAAATTCCGTGGCACTTGCTCTGGAGTTGCTACTACGGTGGTGAAACCATGTGTGGCCGCTGTGAAAGCTGCCGGCGATTTATGAGGGCTATGTCCGCTGCGAGGTGAAATTATGCATTTTTATTTTGCTCCTCAAATTCTACAGTACGATGGTACCCAGCTTGCCTCTCTTTGGGCTTATAGATCCTTTGGTCTTTTAGGTGATAGTATAGTAGCTTTCCGGGGGCCCTGCTGCATTCATTTTGAGCATATGGTAGATTTAGAAGATGTCCGCAACCAGCAACCCATTTATGGAAATGATATGTTACATTTTATTGTTGAACATTTTGATCATGATTTAGAAAAAACGATCCTGCGCCAGCGCCTGTTCATAACTGTGGTTAAAGAAGTTCTAGAAGAAAAAGGATATAAATTGGTACGATCAGGCGATGATTTATACTATCAAAAGCGTAAACTTTCGATTTCCATTGCTACTGCCACACCAGTATCCACTATAATTCATACAGCTTTAAATATATCTGCGGAAAACACACCGGTACCAGCAGTGGGACTAATAGAACTGGGCTGGCCGGCTGAAGAAGTTACCAAGCTTGCTGAGAAAATTGGCTTATCCTACATAAAAGAGATGGAAGGTATACAGCGCGCCAGATGTAAAGTCAAGGGGGTGCGATAAGGTGTCCCCCCTGGCTGCCCCGATTATAGAGATATTTTCCTCAATTCAGGGTGAAGGTATTTTTGTAGGATGCCGGCAAATTTTTTTGCGCTTTGCCGGTTGTAATTTGACCTGTAGCTATTGTGACACACCCCGTGATGTACCTGAACAATGCCGCTGGGAAAAGCGGCCGGGCACCAGGAAATTTTTTTCCTCACCAAATCCTATGACTGCCCAGCATGTCGCCCTGATCCTGAGGGAACTTGAACCGGCTGCTCATCATTCTATCAGTTTGACAGGGGGGGAACCTTTACTTCATACACCTTTTTTAATAGAGCTTATTCCTCTAATTAAGGGAACCCGGCAGGGCATTTACCTGGAAACTAATGGCACTTTGCCAGAATACTTAAAACCATTACTTCCCTTCATTGACATTATTGCTATGGATATTAAGCTACCCGGGACAGCTAAGGTAAAACCCCTGTGGCATGAACACGGGGAATTTCTAGAACTGGCCCGCACTAAAAATACATTTGTAAAAATAATAGTGGATGAAAACAGTAAAATGGAAGAAATAGAAAAGGCTCTGGATTTAATCTGCGATGTCGGGGATTTTCCCGTAGTATTTCAGCCCGTAACAACACCTGACGCGGAGATAAAATTAAGCGCAGAAAAAATTATCACCTGGCAATCCCTGGCCATGAAAAGATTAACCGATGTCAGGGTTGTCCCACAGACACATAAATTTCTGGGTTACTTATAATTTTAGGAGGGAGAGGCAAGTGATTGATACCGAAAAAATTGAAAAAGCAGTACGTATGATTTTAGAAGCCATTGGTGAAGACCCTGACCGGGAAGGGCTCAGGGAAACGCCAGCCCGGGTAGCCAGAATGTATAAAGAAATCTTTTGTGGACTTTGGGAGGATCCGGAAATACACCTGGAAAAAATTTTTACTGAAGAGCATGAAGAAATGATTCTGGTTAAGGATATACCTATATATTCGATGTGCGAACATCACCTTTTACCGTTTTTTGGAAAAGCCCATGTTGCTTATATACCCAGGAAAGGTAAGGTTACAGGACTTTCCAAGCTGGCACGGGTAGTAGAAGGGTTTGCCAAACGTCCTCAATTACAGGAGCGCTTAACTACCCAGATCGCCGATAGTATTATGCGCCGGTTGAATCCCCAGGGTGTACTGGTAATAATCGAGGCAGAACATATGTGCATGACTTTACGGGGTATTCGTAAACCTGGTTCGAAAACCATTACTTCAGCAGTACGCGGCTCCTTTCAAAGAAGTGAAGCCACTAGAGCAGAAGCACTTGCCCTTATCAAGGGTTAGCTAACCAGTACCCGAGGAGGTAAAAAATTATGAAAGAAAAAGAAGGCAAGCTTGAATTAATAGCTACTAAAAGCTTTACACCCTATCCTGAAATGTATAAGGTAATAGATTTTCTAAATAAAAATCTTAAGCATAAAAAATTAATGTTCGGTTTAACCAAAGATGCGGAAAAAGACAAGATGATTATTTCAATTTACGAAATCTAATGGAGGGTACCATGATTGTTTTGCTCAGCAATGATGATGGGATATTTGCTCCCGGCTTAAAAGCGCTGGCCAAGAGCCTGCAGGAAACCGGTGAGCTTTATATTGTGGCCCCGGACAGGGAACGCAGTGCCACCGGTCACGGTATCACTGTTCATCGCCCCCTGCTTTTGGAAAATGTTAATATACCAGGCATTAAAGCCAAAGCCTGGGCTGTACAGGGAACACCGGCCGATTGCGTTAAGCTGGCCCTGGAAGATCTTCTACCGGAGCCCCCCGCAATGGTAGTTGCCGGTATTAATCAGGGACCTAATTTAGGAACTGACGTCCTTTATTCAGGAACGGTGTCCGCAGCTATAGAAGGAACTATTAATGGGTTTCCCTCCCTGGCCGTTTCTCTTACCAGCTATAGCAAACATGATTTTTCCACGGCAGCAACAATAACAAGAAAAATAGTTAATCTTATCTTAAAAACAGGACTACCCGAAGGGACATTATTAAATATCAATATACCAGCTGAAAAACCTCGCGGTATACGTATAACCCGCCTGGGAAGCCGGAGGTATGTCAATATATTTCATAAGCGTACTGATCCCCGGGGTCGCATTTATTACTGGATGGCAGGAGAACCGTTAGATCTCGAAAACAACAGTGATGATACGGATATAAGAGCTATAAAACAAAACTTCATTTCCATTACACCCATTCAGCTCGATCTGACCGATTATCGTTCTATTGATGTAATCCGTGAGCAATTAAGCGCAATAACTATTGAATGCTAATTTAACTACGCCATCCCAGAAAAGAAGTCAGGCGGCGCAAATCATGGCCGTGTATTCCACCGGATAGAAGCAGTAAAAATAAATAAGTTACCCCACCCAGGAACAACACAACCAGCAGGTCGAAAAAGGACAGCTCTCCAAAATTCATGATAAACTGGCGCACGTAACTCATAACTCCCGCCATACCTGCAGTAGCTACCAGCGGTTTGCCCAGGCAATAACCAAAATCCAATCTTAAGCCGATGATATTTTTTAGATCCCGGTAATTTAGTAATGCCATAATCATATAGGCCACACAAAAGGAAAGAGCAGTACCCCTTATTCCCAGGGTGGAGGTAAGGTAGTATATTCCGGCTACTTTAAAAACAGAGGCAATGAGCAGGTTACGTAATGGCCTTTCTGCCCGCCCCAACCCCTGCAAGATGCCGGTAGTGGTTTGCTGCAGGTAAAGAAACGGCCCGCCTAGAGCCAGAACGCCCAGAGCCATACCGGCGTCAGCATAACCGAAAATAATCCGGCACAGCTCCCTGGGTAGAAGGAGAAAAATTGCCGTTGCAGGCAAACCGGCCAACATGGTCAGACGCAAAGCCTCTTCTGTACGAACACGTACCAGGGGAAGGTCATTCTTGGCCAGGGCATCACTAACAGCCGGAACGAGAGCTGTGGCCAGGGAAATAGTAACAATACTGGGGGTAAACAGCAGGGATTCTGCAATACCCACAAACTGGCCGTAAACACCTGTTGCTTCATTTAAATCCATTCCTGCTATCTGAAGCCGACGGGGAATTAACATGGCATCTATAGTCAAAAAGGCCGTAGAAACAAAACGGGTTAGAGTTACGGGTATAGCCAGATTGAAAATCTGGCCCGTAACCGTAAGCACCGGTACAGGACAATATGCTGACAAAGGGGGAAGGTAAGGCCTTTTCTTAGAATAAATGGCCAGCATGAACATGAAACCAACAAATTCACCCAGTACAACCCCCAGGGATATGCCCATAGCTGCATACTCAATTCCCCTGGGGAGCATTAACCACGCTATCCCCAGCCCGGCAATCACCCGAACCATTTGCTCCGCTACCTGTGATATAGCTGTAGGTGTCATCTGCTGGAGCCCCTGAAAAAAACCGCGAAATGCAGAGCATAGGGATACGATAATAATCCCGGGAATTAAACTGAGAAAACAATAGTATACTTTAGGGTTGGGGAAAATGTAGTTTTGCAAAAAAGGTAGGCCCAAAATAAGTATAAGGGTAAAAAACAAACTGCAGGCAACAATCCACCAGAAAGCAACAGAAAAGACCCGGTAGGCACCCCACAGGTTTCCCCGAGCAACCTCTTCAGCTATTAACTTAGCAATAGCCACAGGAATTCCTGCAGTAGCCAGAACCAGTATCAAGACGTAAATGGGGTAGATCATGTTAAAGAGGCCGACTCCTTCAGGACGGATCAGCCGGATCATTAGAATTTGATAAATGAATCCAATTATACGGTTGCACAGGCTGGCCAGCAATAGGACAAAGGCACCATAAATAAATGAATGCCGGGACATGTACTCCACCTCTTGCTATATGTATGATTGAATTCAGGTACCTATGTGGCCAACCATGTCAGTCTCGCCGGATAATATGTCGAAAAAATTTTCTTCTTCCCAAAGGATTTTAGGAACATAGCGTAGAATAAGAGGAGCTTAGGCAGCTTATCAAGCAAAGAAAAGTTTTATCATGGGCACCCCAGTAGGGGCTGTTTTTGTTGTTCAATCCAGATATGCCCAGTTCTGGCTGTGCTATAGTATATATTGCTAACCTGGGGGAAACCATTATTTACAAAAAGGAGGTAACGGGATTTTGAAAAATTACCAGACTTCTCAAATCCGCAACATTGGCGTGGTGGCCCATGGCGGCGCCGGAAAGACCTCTTTAGTAGAGGCAATGCTCTTTAATACCGGAGCGATTTCTCGACTGGGGCGGGTAGAAGATGGAACCACTACCTCTGATTATCACCCCGAAGAGATTAACCGGCAGGTAACCATTCATACCAGCCTTGTACCTTGCGAATGGCAGAATCATAAATTAAACCTCCTGGATACCCCTGGATATTCTGATTTTATAGGGGAAGTTTATGGTGTATTACGGGTGGTGGAAACTGCACTTTTTGTGGTCTCCGCCGTTGACGGAGTGCAGGTGCAAACTGAGGTTATCTGGGACCTACTTAAGGATAATCAATCCCGGCTGATTTTTATAAACAAGATGGATAGGGAAAACGCTAACTTTTTTAAAGTTCTTGATGATTTACAGGCTAAATTTAACGCCAACTTTGCTCCCGTACAATTGCCCATTGGTCAGGCCAACAATTTTACGGGAATTGTTGATCTGATCGAGCAAAAGGCATACTCTTTTGAAAATGGAAAAACTAAAGAAATAGATGTTCCCTCAGAACTTGCTTCGGAAATTTCTTCCTACCGTGAAAAGTTAATAGAAGCAGCAGTGGAAGCTGATGACGAGTTAATGATGAAATATCTGGAAGGGGAAGAATTAAGCGGGGAAGAAATAAAACAGGGGCTGCAAAAGGGAGTCAGTACAGGTAAAGTAGTACCCATTTTATGCGGTTCGGCCACGAAAAACATGGGTATTACCAGCCTGATGGATTTCCTGGTAGTAAACTGTCCCGCCCCCCCTGTACATGAAGGAGCTCCCTTCTCCGGCCTGGTCTTTAAAACTCTGGCTGACCCTTACGTGGGTAAAATGAACTTTATCCGCGTTTTTAGCGGAACATTAAAAAGTGATACTGTAGTGTTAAACAGCACCAGGGAAAAAACGGAAAAGATTGGGCAAATACTCTATGTGCGGGGCAAAAACTCCATTCCTACCACCGAGGTTCCCACGGGAGATATTGCCGTGCTGGTTAAACTGCAGGACACCAGTACCGGTGATACGCTGTGTGACAAGGATCACCCCGTTAAACTGGAAAGAATTAACTTCCCCGAACCAACCCTGACAGTCGCCATCCAGCCCAAGAGTAAGGGAGACGAAGATAAACTGGGGGATGCTCTGTCCAAGTTGCTGGAAGAGGACCCCACAGTCCGGGTGGAGAAAAATACGGAAACAAAGCAAACCCTGCTTACGGGTATGGGAGAACTGCACCTGGATATCCTTCTCGAAAGGTTGAAGCGCAAATATGGCGTGGATGTTAGCATGGATTCACCAAAGGTACCCTATCGGGAAACCATCCGTGCCGAAGTAAAGGTGGAAGGCAAACATAAAAAGCAAACTGGCGGTCGTGGACAATATGGCCACGTCTGGCTGCGCCTGGAACCCCTGGCTGATGCACCATTTGAATTTACCGAGGAGATTTTTGGTGGAGCAGTCCCCAAACAATATATCCCGGCGGTAGAAAAGGGCGTACGTGAAGCCATGCAGGAAGGTGTTCTTGCCGGCTATCCGGTTACCGGTGTAAAAGTTGTACTTTACGATGGTTCATTCCACCCGGTGGATTCTTCAGAACTGGCTTTCAAAATTGCCGCCTCTATGGCCTTTAAGAAAGGTCAGCAACAAGCCAAGCCGGTACTACTTGAACCAATCATGGAAGTGGAAGTTACTGTTCCTGAAAGCTTTATGGGTGATATCATAAGCGACTTTAATACCAAGCGAGGGCGTATCCTGGGAATGGAAGCAGCAGGTAAAAACTCCCGCGTCAGGGCTCTGGTACCCCTGGCAGAAATGTACCGTTACGCAATCGACCTCAAGTCCATGACCCAGGGAAGGGGTTCCTTCCGCATGAGTTTCTATAGTTACGAAGAAGTTCCCGCCCGCCTGGCAGAAGAAATCATTAAAAAAGCTAAGGAAGCTGCGGAAGCAGAAAAATAGGCAGGATAAATACTCCTGCCTATTTATTTACAAACGCCCATGATGGGCACACAAAAAAGAAGCCTCAACTCCTTGAGGCTTCTGCGTTTCTTTGGCAGGGGAGACAGGACTCGAACCCGCAACCTACGGTTTTGGAGACCGCCGCTCTACCAATTGAGCTACTCCCCTAGAGAAGAAATATCATAGCGCAGTGTTATTATAAAATATTTTCTTTATAACGTCAAGAACTGTTTTCACGTAA